>OLQM01000496.1_pt1 | contig 46183 bp, 42 predicted proteins | sample 1673161 | NCBI WGS metagenome assembly OLQM01 (sample SAMEA3136761, study PRJEB25190) | human gut metagenome | reverse complement strand
CTGAACAGGTTATGAGCATTTCTACGAAATGTATTATTGAGAAATGCGGAAGAGTGAACAAGTGGAGCCTAGATCGGGTACTGAAAGCAGTACGGATTCAGATGGGAATGGAAGAGAAGACTACATAACTGTTACGAATATTTATTTTCGATAACGGTAACTATAGGAAAAGGAGGCGATGTCCATGACAACAGTTGAAAGATTAGAAGAGTTGAAAACAGTTGATATCAAAGAGATTGAACGAGATAGTTTGCCCAAGTACAAGGATTTGATTTCAGAGCTGGATAGCAGGAAAAGCAATAAGATGGAAGTGCTGCTTAATCACTCTGATAACCCATATGTATATGAAGATATGGGCTATGTCGTAAAAAGTGTTTTTAATGCAGCAGCTTCCCTTTCCTATATAGACTGTACAAAACAGCTTGTAGCAAAGAAAGCTGGATTGGCATAAGGGAATAACTGGAACAACAAAATTTCATATTCACACAGAAGACGAAGTGTGCTATAATGCTAACAGGACTAAATTTGAATAGAGCACTTCTATTTAAGGGTTCTGTTTTGGCAGAATCTTTGGATAGGAGTGTTTTTTATGCAAAAAAATATCTGGATAGCAGCCAAGTACCTTCGTCTTAGTATTGAGGACGGAGATAAGGCTGAAAGTGAATCTATTGTAAATCAGTCAATTTTGATTGATAACTATATGAAATCGACATCTGATATTACTATTGTTGAGACATTTAAAGATGATGGTTTTTCAGGTACTGATTTTAAGCGTCCTGGTTTTCAGGCAATGCTCAAGGCAATCGAAAATAAGGAAATCAACTGTATCATTGTAAAAGACTTGTCTCGATTCGGTAGAGAGCATATAGATGTTGATCGGTATATTCAAAAAGTATTTCCACAACTGGGAGTACGATTTATAGCAATCAATGATAATTATGATTCTGAAACAGCAAACATTACCGATACGCATCTTGTATTACCGGTGAAATCCTTTGTTAATGACACGTATTGCAGACAGAATTCTCAAAAAGTAAGAAGCCACTTGAGTGCAAAAAGAAATATTGGAGAATATGTGGGAAATTACGTGTCATATGGATATAAAAAGTGTGATGCTGATAAAAGTCAGATAGAAATTGATCCGGTTGCTGCAAAGCATGTAAGAGATATTTTTAACTGGAAGATGGAGGGCATGAGCAATCAGCTGATTGCAGATAAACTGAATGAACTGGGAGTTCTTGCACCGGCTGATTACAAACGTGCGACCGGAGTAAACTTCAAATCGTCATTTCAGACACATCTGACATCCAGGTGGTCAGCAGTAGCAATTATCCGTATCTTAAAGAATCCAATCTACTATGGAGTGCTTCAACAGGGAAAATCCCAAAGAATTAACTATAAAGTTAAGGTGCAGAGGGCATTACCAAAGGAAGAATGGGTGATTTTTGAAAATCATCATGAAGGTATCGTTACAAAAGAAGAATATGAAACAGTTCAGATGTTGCTTGCGAAGGATACCAGGATAGCACCCGGAGAAAACAGACTTTATTTGTTTGGTGGGTTATTATCCTGTGGAGACTGTGGAAGTAATCTGATCCGGCGAACTAACAGTTATAAAGGAGAAAAGACAGTTTTTTATATCTGTTCTTCTTACAATAAAAAGAAGGATCAATGTTCCAGACATAGTATCAGAGAAGATGTGCTGATTCAGCTGGTAATGGATTCTTTGAAAATATACAGTAAGATGACGGATGCCATACGGAGTGCAATGGAGTATTTGAAAGAGAATTCTTTGGATACACAGACATTGATACAGCATGATGACCAGATACTTGAGTTACGAAACAAAGTCAATAAATATTATAAGTTGTTACATTCATTATCGGGAAATCTTGCGTCAGGAGTTATTTCTAGGGATGATTACGCTTTGCTTAGAGAACGGTATCAGACAGAAATTAAAAGTCTGGAAAGCAATATTGAAAAGCAGGAAGAGTATATGGAAAATCTCCTTGAAAATAAACTGCTGTGCGAAGAATGGGTAAACACATTTCTTGAGAAACCGTCGCTGGGAGATCTTGACAGAGATATGCTTCTTCAGTATGTGGAAAAAATAAATGTCTTTGAAGGAAAAAAAATAGAGATTGTTTACCGATTCCAAGATGAGTTGGTAACAGCTGCAAGACTGGCAGAACAGATTGGAAAAACAAAACAGGAGGTGGCTGTATAATGGCAAGAACAAGAAATCGCCAGATGAAACAAGCTGAAGCATTTGTGCAGGCATCACCGAAGAAGATCTGGAAAGCCGGTATTTATACCAGAATATCTGTAGATATCAATGGTGAGAAGAGAGAATCGCTGGAGACACAGAAACTGATCGCTCTTTCTTACGCAGAATCTCATCCGGATATTGAAGTTGTAAAGTTTTATAAGGATGACGGTATATCAGGTACGAAATTTGATCGAGATGACTTTGTGAGAATGCTTGGTGACATCAAAACAAAAGAAATAAATACGGTCATAGTAAAGGATTTATCACGATTTGGTCGAGATTTGGAAGAAGTATCAAAATATCTGGAAAAAATATTTCCATTTATGCAAGTGCGCTTTATATCAGTCAATGATAACTATGACAGTATCAGTCCAGAATGTGACAATCAGATGCTGGGAATCATGATATCGAATCTGGCAAATGATATGTATGCAAAAGATGCATCTGTAAAAATGACAAGTGCCATGAAAATTAAGATGGAGTCAGGTGAATATTGTGGTGGAGATGCTCCTTATGGGTATAAGAGAGCTAGAGATGAAAAAGGAAAATCTACTACTGTTCCCGATCCTTTAACTGCACCGTATGTAGTAGAAATATTTGAAAAACTTGCTGCAGGGCAGTCATATTTGAAAATTTCGAGAGAGTTTAATACCATGCTGCTGGCTTCGCCAAGGGTATACGCAAGAACTGGGAAGTTATTCTTGGATAGAATTGACGAAACGGATATGCATTGGCAATCATCTGTAATTAAACAGATTGCGGAAAATAGGCACTATTTGGGAAATACTTATTCACATAAAACAAGAACTTCACTTCTTACAAAAGAAAAAAATGTAATGTTGGATAAAGAAGAATGGATTGAACATGTGAATACCCATAAGGCTATAGTGAGTGCTGAATTATTTGAAAAAGTACAAAATGTAATCAAATTAAAGCAGGAGAAAGCATTGCCCAAAAAAGATTTATCGAATATGCAGACTCATGGAAAACAGGATAATAAGTATGTTGGATTGATATACTGTGGTGACTGTGGCGCTAATATGGTTCGGAGATACTATTACAGCGAAAAGAATGGTGTTTTGTATTACAATTACTATTTCATTTGTGGTAATTATGCAAAAATTTCCAAGGAAAAATATAACTGTAATCGCTGGAAAGAAGAAGTAATTGATGAACTGGTGTATCGGGCACTCATCATGCAGCTAAAAACAGTATGTGAATTAAAAACGCAACTGAAACGCTTTAATGGTGAATATTTTGAAACATTCCAAAAATATTTGAACAGGGAACAGAGTAAAATTGTTCAGCTCAATAAAAGGAACGAAGCAAGACGATTTGAATTATATGAGCAATATGTTTCGGGCGAGATTGATACGGATGCATATAATCGTATGACAGAAAGAATAACCGTGGTCGAAAAAGACCTGGTTACAAGACAGAAAGAAATTGAGAAGAGTAGAAAAATTACAGAAAAATTGTGTAAAAAGAACTTCTCGTGGCTTGCTGAATTCAGTAAAGGAAAGAATTTGGAATTCCTTACAAAAGATGTTGTCCGTTCTTATATAAAGAAAATCTCTTTATATGAAGACAAACGTATAGAGATCGAATTTAAATTTCAAGATGAAATACAGGCGTTATCAGAAATTTTAGAGGAGGGGGTGATCAGATGTCAGATGGTAAATGCATAGTAAAGTATTTAAGATTGTCGCTGGAAGATGAGGATATGCTGGATGAATCCAATAGTATTACAAATCAGAGAATTGTGATTGGGCAATACATAGCCAGTAAAAATGAGTTCAAAAATACGGAAGTGTTAGAATTCAAAGATGATGGCTATAGTGGAACGAATTTCGATCGCCCAGGATTCCAAAGTATGATGGAATTAGTAAGAGATGGAAAAGTCAGCACAATTATAGTGAAAGACCTTTCTCGATTCGGCAGGAATCATATAGAGATTGACACATATCTGGAACAAATTTTTCCATTTATGAATGTGAGATTCATAGCGATCAATGATAATGTTGATAGTATGAAATATGAATCTGGTATGCCGGGAATAGATGTTGGTTTCAGAAATATTATTAACGAACATCATAGCATTGATACTTCCGTTAAAGTAAAAAGAACTTTGATACAGCGTCAGAAAGCTGGAAAATATATGGGAGCGAGAGCACCGTATGGATATTTGAAGCCTGATGAAGATGTGACCAGCCTCGTGATTAATCCGGAGACAGCGCCTGTTGTGAAGATGATATTTCAGAAATATCTTGATGGAATGAATATTACTCAGCTGGCACGTTACCTGAATGAGCAGAAAATTATGAGTCCAGGTCAATATAAAAGAGAAGTTCTGAAAACTGGTGTGAAGAAAACAACAGAAAAATATATCTGGTATCCAGTAACTGTAAGACTGATACTGATGACAGAAACGTATACGGGAACTACGATTGGCGGCAAGTGGAAAGTTGCTTCGGTAGGAAGTAATAAGCATTTGAAAACAAAAGAAGAAGACTGGATTGTGGTTGAGGGTACGCATGAAGCGATTGTTTCTAAAGAGGTGTTTGATGCTGTACAGGAAAAGTTGGAATTAAATTCCAGAAAGAGGAGCAAAACCCACAATAATAATTATCCGCTGAAAGGATTGGTAAAATGTGGGGGATGCGGTCAGAATCTACAGCATGTAACCAGATGCAATCCGCACTTTAAGTGCCCAAGGAAATTTAATGCGGCAAATCAAGATTGTGTAACAGACAATTTATATGATGACGAGTTCAATGAGATGATTTTCAGGGCAATAAAGCTGTTTGCAAAGATCAGTGATGATGCTGAACCGGTACTCGAATTACAGAAAGCAGAATTAAAATCAAAAGTGAATGGAGCTGCAAAAAAGATTCGGGATGCCAAAGACAGTATTAGCAGATACAAGCACCAGAAGACTGAACTATATATGCGATATGCAATGGAAGAAATCTCAGAAGAAGAGTTCACCAGAAAAAATGACAAGCTGGATAAACAAATTGAGAAAGAAACCTTAGCGATAGCGCAAATGGAGACAGAACAGAGTGAAGCGGCTGAACGTTTATTTGAACTTCCGCCCGATGGCAGACAGTGCCTGACAGACCTGATCGAAGGAAATAAGCAATTAACCAGAGAGATAGCAGTAACTTTTATTCGTGGTATCAAGGTATATAATGATAAGCGAATAGAAATTGAATGGAATTTTGCTGATGAGCTGGTGAAGTATGTAGAGCAGGTGCAGAAAATCTGCAGTTGAAGTGATGATGGACAAATTACAAAAATTTTGTGTCATTAGCTTGACACAAGGGGGACGTCACGCTGACAATACGGTGGATTTACAGGAATTCATGATCATGCCGACGGGAGCGGAAAATATGGAGCAGGCGATCCGAATGTGTGCGGAAGTATACCAGTTTCTCAGAATTATCCTGAAACAAAAAGGTCTGTCAACAGCAGTCGGGGATGAGGGAGGTTTTGCACCGGATCTTTCCGATTCAGAAAGCGTCCTGGAAGTGATTCTGGAAGCAGTAAAAAAGGCAGGGTATGAACCCGGAAAGGATATCAGCATTGCAATTGATGCTGCGGCAAGTGAACTGTACGATGAAGAAAGAGGCGTTTATGTTTTCCCCGGAGAAGGAAAAATGAAAGGGGAGGAAGTTCTCAGGGATTCCGGCGAGATGATAGAATATTATGAAAAACTTGCAGAGAAGTTCCCGATTGTTTCCATTGAAGATGGACTTGAGGAAGATGACTGGGAAGGCTGGAAACAGATGACAAAAAGACTGGGAGATAAAATACAGCTTGTAGGTGATGATCTGTTTGTCACGAATATCAAACGTCTTGCATGTGGTATCAAACTGGGAGCGGCAAATGCCATTCTGATAAAATTAAACCAGATAGGAACACTTTCAGAAGCATTGGACGCAGTGGAAATGGCACAGAAAGCGGGATACAGGGCAGTAATTTCTCACAGATCAGGAGAATCGGAAGATTCATTTATCGCAGATCTGGCAGTTGCCACAGGTGCCGGCCAGATTAAGACAGGTGCACCCTGCCGTTCGGACCGAAATGCCAAATATAACCAGCTTCTTCGTATCCATGAGGCCTTGGGAGAACTGGCAGTGTATGAAAATCCTTTTAAAGAAAATGAAAAAAATTGTTAAGAAACCTGACAAAAACTCTGAATTGTGGTTGAAATCCCAATCCGGCTATGTTACAATGAAACTCAGTTGATTAGGAGGTGTAACGAAGTGCAGATTATTAAGATCATTCTGAGTGTCATTTTCATAATAGATTGCATCGCTCTTACAGTAGTAGTTCTTATGCAGGAAGGTAAGCAGCAGGGACTTGGTGCTATCGCCGGAGCAGCAGAAACATACTGGGGTAAGAACAAAGGTCGTTCCATGGAGGGCGGACTTGTTAAGGCAACCACTATTATGGGAATTTTATTTTTTGTAATTTCTGTAGCATTAAATATGCTTGGTTAATCAGAAAAGAAATTTGAAACACTCTTGTTATGTGCAAGAGTGTTTTTTGTGTCATAAAGAGCTGAATCAGATAAAAGTCCTCTGCGGAGGCTGTGAGGAGTAATATGAGTAAAAAAGATATGGACAGAAGAAAAAAGTTTATCCTGGAACTGATGGGAGATCCTATTTATCAGCCAATGAGACTCCGCGAGATTTCTTCTCTTCTGAGACTTTCAAAAGAAGAGAAAAGAGAGCTGTATGATGTTCTGGACGAACTTTGCGAGGAAGGAAAGGTATCTGTAGACCGCAAGGGCAGATATGAAAAGGTCAAAGGAAAATGGAAAAAGAAAAAAGATGACCGTTATTACGATGACCGAAGAGAAGAATACGGATCAGAGTATGGTAGAAAGAAGAAAGATAAAAATAAAAAAGAGCAGCCGGAGGGAATCCAGGCTGAGGGAACCTTCATCGGACATCCCAAAGGTTTCGGCTTCGTAGAAATCGAAGGACAGGATGAGGATATCTTTATTCCTGAAAGTGATACAGGAACAGCCATGCATCAGGATAAAGTAAGGATCATCATCAGAGATGACAAAAAAGAGGGAAAACGCCAGGAAGGTGTAGTTGTGAAGGTTCTGGAACGTGGTATGCCTGAAATTGTAGGAACTTACCAGTTAAATCGGGATTTCGGTTTTGTGATCAGTGATAATCCGAAATTTTCCAAAGATATCTTCATTCCGAGAAAAGAAGCAGCAGGAATTAAAAATGGTGATAAAGTAATCGCGGTGATCACAGATTACGGCTCCGGAAATAAGAATCCTGAAGGAAAAATTAAGGAGAATCTGGGAAATATCCGAACACCGGGTACAGATATCCTGGCAATCGTCAAGAGCTTCGGAATCCCAAGTGAATTTCCTGAGAAAGTAATGAAGCAGGCTCAGCGTGTTCCGGATCATGTGCTGGATGCAGACAGAGATGGAAGGCTGGATCTGAGACATCTGCAGACAGTCACTATTGACGGCGAAGATGCCAAAGACCTGGATGATGCGATTTCCCTGACAAAAGAAGGGGATATCTATCATCTGGGAGTCCATATCGCAGATGTAAGCAACTATGTACAGTATAACAGTGCTCTGGACAGGGAAGCACTGAAACGTGGAACCAGTGTTTATCTGGCAGACCGCGTTGTGCCAATGCTGCCGGAACGTCTTTCCAATGGAATCTGTTCTCTGAATCAGGGAGAGGACAGACTGGCGTTGAGCTGCCTGATGGACATTAACGAAAAGGGTAAGGTAGTTTCCCATCAGATCGCGGAAACAGTGATTAACGTAAATGAGAGAATGTGCTATACTGATGTAAAGAACATTCTTGAGGACACAGACGAAGAAGCAAAGAAACGGTATGATGCACTTATCCCGATGTTCTTTATGATGAAAGAACTGTCCGGAATCTTACGAAACAGCCGCCATCACAGAGGTTCCATTGACTTTGATTTTCCGGAGAGCAAGATTATTCTCAATGCAGCAGGAAAAGCAATCGATGTTAAGCCATATGAAGCAAATGTGGCAACCAAAATCATTGAAGATTTCATGCTGATGGCAAATGAGACTGTGGCACAGGAATACTGCACAGAAGAGATTCCGTTTGTATACAGAACCCATGATAACCCGGATCCGGAGAAAGTGGAGAGTCTTCTGACATTACTTCACAATCAGGGTGTGAAGATTCAGAAAGCAAAAGAAGAAATCACGCCAAAAGAAATCCAGCAGATCATCGAAAGTATCGAAGGGCTTCCGAATGAAGCAATGATCAGCCGTCTGGTGTTGCGTTCCATGAAACAGGCGAAATATACAACAGAATGCAGCGGTCACTTTGGACTGGCAGCAAAATATTACTGCCATTTTACATCTCCGATCAGAAGATATCCTGATCTGCAGATCCACAGGATCATTAAGGATAACTTACGAGGCAGACTGATGCGTGAAGGCAGAACCGAACACTATGCTGAAATCCTTGATGAAGTTGCGAGGCAGTCCAGTGTATGCGAACGCCGCGCAGATGAGGCAGAGCGTGAATCAGACAAGCTGAAGAAAGCAGAATACATGTCCTACCATCTGGGAGAAGAGTTCGAGGGAATTATCTCAGGTGTTACCGGATGGGGGCTTTATGTGGAACTTCCGAATACTGTAGAGGGACTGGTTCATGTCAACACGCTGCGTGATGACTACTATGTTTTTGACCAGGAGAGCTATGAACTTCGCGGTGAGATGACAAAGAAAGTGTACAAGCTGGGAGATAAGGTTCGTGTCCGCGTGGCAGAGGCAGATAAGATGCTCAAGACTGTAGACTTTGAGCTGGTTTCTGATATCCGGGACGATGAAGAAGAGAATTAAATAAAAATGTATGGATACACTTCTGGTATTTGATGATGAAGAAGAGAGTTAAATAAAAATGGCTTGGAGGATATTATGGCAAAGAAAAAAGGAATGAAGCTGATTGCCAATAATAAAAAGGCATTTCATGATTATTTTATAGAAGATACTTATGAAGCCGGCATTGCCCTTGCAGGAACAGAGGTAAAATCCCTGCGCATGGGTAAGTGTAGTATTAAGGAATCCTTTATACGTGTGGAAAACGGAGAGGTTTACATCTACGGAATGCATATCAGCCCTTATGAAAAAGGCAATATTTTTAATAAAGATCCCCTGAGGATCCGTAAGCTGCTGCTTCACAGGTATGAGATCAACAAAATCGAAGCAAAGCTAAAAGAGAAAGGTCTGACGCTGGTACCTCTGAAAGTTTATTTCAAAGACAGTCTGGTAAAAGTAGAGATCGGAATGGCTCGAGGTAAGAAACTTTATGACAAGAGACAGGATATCGCAAAGAAAGACCAGAGAAGAGAAGCAGAACGTGACTTTAAGGTTAAGAATCTATATTGATAATATTACCAAATCCTTTGGCTCAAAATTGTGAAATGTTATGAAAAAATTAATGGATATTGCAAAAATATTCGAAAATTCGTATAATCTATCATATAGATAAAAAAATAACAATTCATTTTTCAGGCAGATGAGCTGAAAGGAGTGGTGCCCTATGAAAACAATCACGATCAGCAGACAGTATGGAAGCGGTGGAAGACACATTGCAGCTTTGCTTTCAGAAAAAATGGGAGTTCCCTGTTACGACAGTAAGCTTTTGCTGAAGGAAGCAGAGAGGCATGGAATCAGCCAGGAAATCATCAATGAATTTAAAGGCAAGACCAGTCTTCTCTATGCAATCGGAGTAATGATGTCGGAAGAATCGCAGGATAAAAAACGCCTGACAATTCCGGAGAAGATGTTTCATGCGCAAAAAGAGACAGTGAAGCGCCTGGCACAGGAAGGTCCATGTATTTTTGTGGGAAGATGTGCAGACCAGATCCTGAAAGATGATAATCAGCTGCTTCGTGTGTATATTTATGCATCTGATATGGAAGACCGTATTAAACGGATCAAGAAAAATAAGCATATTTCTCAGAGAGAGGCACTTGACAGAATTGCATATAAAGATCGTCAGAGAAGAGATTATTATAACTTTTATACAGGACATGAATGGGGCAAAATGGAAAACTATGATATCTGCCTGAATACTTCGGTTTTATCAGAGGAAGAATGTGTGGAACTTCTGATGAAGCTTGCAGAATAGAAATATATTAAATATGACCACAAAAGGATAAGAAAGGACTGCCAGAGTAACATGGCAGTCCTTTCTGTTGGAGTATCCGCTGATTACAGTGTGTGCTTCCTTTTGTGCAATAATATGAAGTAGGAAAAATGTGATTTTTTCATAAGAATGCGTCCGCAGGCAGAAACTTTAAAAACCTGAAAGTCTTAAAATTGTATGAAATCGGCAGAGGCTTAGTTGACAAGTTTTCGATACTCTGCAATAATAGGGAATTGAAAAAATGACATTGTTAAAAAGAAAAAAGATATTCCATATAGCAGGAGGGAATATATTATGAAGAAACGTTATTTAATACTGGCAGGTCTGTTAGTAATGACAGTGGCAGCTGCCGGATGTGGTAAGAAAAAGACAACAGAGACAGCACCTGTAGAGGTAACAGCTACCCCGACTCCTGAAGTAACCAAGGCAGTCGATATGGTGGATATGCAGCAGACAGCAGATGAAGACATAAAGAATGTAATGGGGGAGAAAACTTCCACAGCATCTAAGATTGTGTTTGTAAATAATACAGGGGATGACATCCAGTCACTCTATATCCGGACTCATGTGGATGAAGACAGTGAGGATTATGATGCAGACGAGGATGGAGGATGGGGAGATGATCTCATCAATGGAATGTTTACCCTGACAGATAAGGACAAGGCACTGTATTATATGCAGACTGCAAATACACAGACATCAGGTACACAGACATCAGGTACACAGACATCAGGTACACAGACATCAGATACACAGACAACATCCAACAAGAGTACAGCTTCCTATGATATCCGTATTGCATATGCTGATGAGGACAAGAATGAATGCTTTTTCCGCGATATTCCGCTTGGAACAATTTCGCAGATTACGTTATGTATGGATGGCACAGATGATGATGCGATCCCATATGCAAAATATCTGACAGGTACATCAACAAAAGAAGTATCCACGCTTGATGCGGTAAAGGAACGTCTTGGCATTACAGATGACAGTGAGTCAGAATCAGATTCCACAGACGACAGTGATAAGAAGTCTGCAGATAATTCTGATTCCACAGATAGTAACAACAGTTCTGATCAGAATAATAACAGTGGCAATGGAACCGGGGATAATTCAGATGATCCGGGCAATGGAGGAAACTCAGACGATCCGGGTACTAATGATAATCCGGGCAGTAACGATGATCCGGGAAATGGCGGCGATATGATTTCCACAGCAGAACAGTATATCGGTCAGTCTCTGGATGCACTGGAAGGCGCATGCGGTTCTCCACAGGGCAGCAGCTATGAGGATGATCCTGAGACAGGTAAAACAGGATTCCATTATTACAGCAATTTCACAGTTTCTACAACAGTTGATGAAAATGGTAATGAAATTGTTGCCGGAATATGGTAGAATAGAACTACGAATGTAACAGAGGAGGTATTCCGATCCTCTGTTACCTGCGATAAAATTAATTTCAGGAGACAGTTACTATGAAACGTGTATTATTAAAATTAAGCGGTGAAGCCCTTGCCGGTGAGAAGAAGACCGGATTTGACGAGGCGACTGTTATTGAAGTTGCAAAGCAGATCAGGACAATTGCTGAGGAAGGACTGGAAATCGGCATCGTGATCGGCGGAGGTAATTTCTGGAGAGGACGCACCAGTGAGACTATCGACAGGAATAAGGCTGATCAGATTGGTATGCTTGCAACAGTTATGAACTGTATTTATGTATCTGATATCTGCAGATACCTTGGATTAAAGACAGAAATCTTTACACCATTTGTATGCGGTGCATTTACAAGCCTTTACTCTAAGGATGCAGTGGAAGCAAGCTTTGCACAGGGCAAGATCGTATTTTTTGCAGGCGGTACAGGACATCCTTACTTCTCCACAGATACAGCCACTGTACTTCGCGCAGTAGAGATCGAAGCAGAAGCAATCCTTCTTGCAAAAGCTGTTGACGGAATTTATGACAGTGATCCGAAGACAAACCCGAATGCAGTAAAATATGATGAAATTTCCATTGAAGAAGTAGTTGCAAAGAAACTGGCAGCTATGGATCTGACAGCATCGATCATGTGTATGGAACAGAAGATGCCGATGCTGGTATTTGCACTGGATGAAAAAGACAGCATCATCAATGCAGTACATGGCAAATTTGTCGGAACTAAGGTTACTGTATAAGTAAGGCTTATAAGTCAGTTTACAGAGAAAGTGTAATATAAAAACTATAAAAAGAGGGAGACGAACCTAATGGATGAGAGAATTCAGAAATATGAAGAGAAGATGAAAAAGACACTGGCAAGTCTTGAGAGCGAACTGGTTACAATTCGTGCAGGACGTGCGAACCCGCATATCCTTGACAAACTCGCCGTAGATTATTACGGAGCTCCGACACCTCTTCAGCAGGTGGCAAATATCACTGTCCCGGAAGCTCGTATGATCCAGATCCAGCCATGGGAAAGCAGCCTGATCAAAGGAATTGAGAAAGCAATCCTTACCTCTGACCTTGGATTAAATCCAAGCAACGATGGTAAAGTAATCCGCCTTGTATTCCCGGAACTTACAGAGGAACGCCGTAAGGAACTGGTTAAAGATGTCAAGAAAAAAGGCGAAGCAGCCAAAGTAGCAGTCCGCAACATTCGTCGTGATGCAAATGATGCATTTAAGAAACTTGCAAAACAGGATGTATCTGAGGATGAAATCAAAGAACTTGAGGAGAAAATCCAGAAGAGCACAGATAAATATATCAAAGAAGTTGATGCGGCAGTGGATGCAAAGAGCAAAGAAATCATGACCGTATAAGGGAAACGAAAAGGAGAGCTCCATGAATGCGGGCTCTCTTTTTATCTGAATGAGATAATGGACCGGAAACTGTGGTTCATTATGATGAGACAGTAAGGTTAAAGGAATAACAGGATAAGAAAAGGAAACAAGAGTATGAATGTACCAAATCATATTGCCATTATTCTGGATGGTAATGGACGCTGGGCGAAGGCAAAGGGAATGCCCAGAAGCTACGGACATGTGAAGGGCTGTGCAAATCTGGAAACAGTCTGTGACTATATGAAGGAGCTGGGAGTTAAATATGTGACTGTATATGCTTTTTCCACAGAGAACTGGAAACGTTCCAAAGATGAGGTGGACGGTCTGATGAAACTGTTCCGAAGTTATCTGAAAAAATGTATTAAACTGGCAGATAAGAACAAAATGCGTGTCCGGGTGATCGGAGAGGTTTCGGCATTTGATCAGGATATTCAGGAAAGTATTGCACGTCTGGAACAATATTCTCAGAAATATGATGAAATCTATTTCCAGATTGCATTAAACTACGGCAGCAGAGATGAGATCATAAGAGGTATCCGCAAACTTGCGCAGGATGTTGCAGATGGAAAAGTAAAGCCGGAAGAAATTGATGAGCATGTTTTTGACAATTACCTGGATACGGCAGGAATCCCTGATCCGGATCTGATGATCCGCACAAGCGGTGAATTGAGACTTTCCAATTTTCTGTTATGGCAGATGGCTTATACAGAATTTTATTTCACAGATGTGGCATGGCCGGATTTTAATAAAGCAGAGCTGATTAAGGCTATTGAGAAATATAATCAGAGAGACAGAAGATACGGCGGAGTTAAGGAGGAGTAAAGAATGTTTAAGACAAGACTCTTAAGCGGAATCCTGCTTGTGATTATTGCGCTTGCCACTATTATCAGCGGTGATTATGTGCTGTTTTTCACACTTCTTGCGGTTTCTCTCATTGGAATGAGAGAATTGTACAGAGCAATGAAGGTGCAGGATGAGAAGATAAATCTGCTGGCAGCAGCAGGCTATTTAGGCGCAGTATTATATTATCTGGCAGTACTGCTTGATTTTGAGAGGTATGGAGTGCTGGCAATCATTTTCGGACTTGTGCTGCTCATGTTTGTATACGTGTTCACTTATCCAACCTATGAGGCAGGGCAGGTAATGCCTGCACTGTTTGGTATTGTGTATGTGGCAGTTATGTTGTCGTTTATTTATCTTACCAGAGAGCTTCCCGGTGGAAAGTTCCACGTATGGCTGATCTTTCTGTGCTCATGGGGATGTGATACCTGCGCATATTGTGTGGGAATGCTGATCGGTAAACATAAAATGGCACCTGTCCTCAGCCCTAAGAAATCTGTGGAGGGAGCTGTGGGTGGTGTGGCAGGAGCTGCACTTCTTGGTGTGATCTATGCAGCAGCCACTCAGGGACCGATGCTGGAATATGCTGTGATCTGTGCAATCGGAGCACTGATCTCCATGGTAGGCGATCTGGCTGCATCTGCGATCAAGAGAAATCAGGGGATTAAAGATTATGGAAAATTAATTCCGGGACATGGAGGAATCCTTGACAGATTTGACAGTGTGATCTTCACAGCACCGGTTATTTATTTCCTCTCTCTTGTGATGATTGAGATCTAGAGCGTGTCTGAAAAATCATTCCCACAAATTGTGACGCACATCTTGCAGAAAGCCTTTTTCAGACGCGCTCTAACGGAGCATATATTCTTCTGATATACATGTTTACAGTATTTTCTGATATGAGAACTGTCAGGTCAGAAGTAATTTTATAAAATTGTTGTATAAGTATTGAAATGAGGTACAATATGAAAAAAGTAGCAGTCTTAGGTTCTACAGGTTCGATCGGAACACAGACACTGGATGTGATACGTGCAAATGATGACCTGGAAGTAGTTGGTCTTGCAGCAGGCAGCAATGTAGAAATGCTGGAGAAGCAGATACGTGAATTTCATCCCAGACTTGTTGCAGTCTGGAAAGAAGAGGCAGCCAGAGATCTGGCAGTACGTGTGCAGGATCTGGATGTAAAAATCGTAAGCCAGATGGGTGGTCTTATCGAACTTGCCAGAATGGAAGAATCAGACATTCTGGTGACCGCTATCGTAGGAATGATAGGAATCAGACCAACTATGGAAGCAATCCTTGCAGGTAAGGATATTGCTCTGGCAAATAAGGAAACACTGGTAACAGCCGGACATCTGATCATGCCGTTGGCAAAGCAGTTCGGTGTGCAGATCCTGCCTGTAGACAGCGAGCACAGTGCTATTTTCCAGGCACTTCATGGAGAGAAAAGAGAGCAGATACATAAACTGCTCATCACTGCATCCGGCGGTCCTTTCCGCGGAAAGAAAACAGCAGATCTGGAGAAGGTGACTCTGGAGGATACGCTGAAGCATCCGAACTGGGTAATGGGACAGAAGATTACAGTGGATTCTGCAACTCTGGTAAATAAAGGTCTGGAAGTTATGGAAGCCAGATGGCTTTTTGATGTAGATCTGGATCATATTCAGGTTGTGGTTCAGCCGCAGAGTATTATCCACTCTATGGTGGAATTCGAGGACGGTGCAGTGATGGCACAGCTTGGAACACCGGATATGAGACTTCCGATACAGTATGCATTATGCTACCCGGACAGAAGATTTTTAAAAGGCGACAGACTGGATTTTCATATGTTGAAGCAGATCACCTTTGAGGAGCCGGACAGGAAAACTTTTAAAGGTCTTCCAATGGCGGTGGAAGCGGCAAGGGCAGGCGGCAGTATGCCAACCGTTTTTAATGCTGCAAATGAGCTGGCAGTCCGCAAATTCCTTCAGAAAAAAATCAGCTTTCTGGATATTTACGAGATTATCGGGCAGTCTATGAGCAGACATACAGCAGTAAAGGATCCGGACCTGGATCAGATTCTGGAGATTGAGAAAGAAACTTATCGTTGGATTGAAAGCAGGTGGTAGATTGAAAATTATTATTGCAATTGTCATATTCAGTGCAATCATTCTCTTTCATGAACTGGGACATTTTCTTTTTGCAAAGCTGAATAAGATCGTGGTCACAGAATTCTCTCTGGGAATGGGACCAAGACTTTTCAGTTTTGAGAAAGGAGATACCAGATATTCACTGAAACTTCTTCCTATCGGTGGCTCCTGTGCCATGCTGGGGGAGGATACGGACATAGAGAATGAACCGGGAACTTTTAACAGTGCGTCTGTGTGGGGCAGGATTTCTGTAGTTGCCGCAGGACCGGTATTTAACTTTATCATGGCATTTGTATTGTCTGTGATCATTGTAGGTGCTGTAGGATATGAACCATCCAGAGTTCTTTCCGTAAAGGAAGGTTCTGCGGCTGAGGCGGCAGGACTGAAAGAGGGAGATATTATTACCGGTTATCAGGGATATCACATTGATCTGGGAAAAGATCTCTATGTATATTCCTATCTGAACCAGCTGAAAGAGGGAGATACCATTAACCTGACTGTTAAGCGTGATGGAAAGAAGATGGACATTTCCTATAAGTCGGATACAAATGTGAGATACCTTCTGGGCTGCAATTTCAACGGGGATGATACTTCTGCCATGACAGTGGAATCTGTAATGGATGGAATGCCGTTGCAGGAAGCAGGGATTCAGCAGGGAGATGTGATCACATCCATTAATGGAGTGAAGATTACAAATGCAGCAGATTACCAGAAATATATTCAGGAGAATCCGCTGACAGAAAAGTCTGTAAAGATTACCTATTCCAGGGACGGACAGGAATATGATATTACGGTTACACCAAAAGAATACCGTACGGCAGAATCAGGATTTACCTACAATATGTATTCTGAAAAAGCAAAAGGGCTGAATGTAGTCAAATATGGTGCCGTAGAAGTAAAATATATGGTACGTACAACGATTCTCAGCCTGAAAGAGCTGGTCAGCGGAAAGCTTGGAATGAAAGATCTGAGTGGTCCGGTCGGAATTGTGGATGCAATCGGAACTACGTATGAGGAAAGCAAAAGCGAAGGAACCATGATCCTGTGGATGAATATGCTTAATCTGGCAGTTCTGCTCTCTGCAAACCTTGGAGTTATGAACCTCCTTCCGTTTCCGGCACTGGACGGTGGACGGCTGGTATTCCTTGTCATAGAGGCAATCCGCAGAAAACCGATTAACAGACAGGTGGAGGGCGGCATCCATTTCGCAGGGCTGATGCTGTTGATGGCGCTGATGGTATTTGTTATGTATAATGATATTGTTAAGCTGATCTGATCATCTGGCATACCAGTGTGGGTTTGAAAAAATCTCCCATAAAATGTGACGCATATCTTGTGTAAAGCATTTTTTAAACACACTTTAGAACCAATGTAATGTATATGATTAAAAAGACAGATATCTTGAAAGAAAATAGAGAGTCTGTCTTTTTTTGACGAAAATTTGACGATTTATCTGGATTTTCACAGTTCGATTTGATATATTAAAATTGTCCTGAAGGTTTAAGCGACAGATATATGTATTACACAAATCTGTTACAGAGGATTAACAGTGAAAGTATTTTGAACGCAGTTTCGGGAAAGTGTGTGTATAATGTAACCCAACAAAAGACAAACAGAAAAATGTGGGGTGAAAGGAGATGTTTATGAGAAAGAAAAATGAAATCACTGAGTATGTAGCTGCTGCTCTTATATTTGTGTGTGCGGTAGCAGTAAGTCTGGGCATATTTCTGGTATGCACGCAGAATTCTATTGAGCGTAACTCGCAGAAAGTAATTAAGACGAATGTTTCCAGACAGAGTGAACATATTAAAGCAATTTTGGATATTCATTATGGATATCTGAGGGGTATAGCAAAAGAGATTGGAAAATCCGAAGAACTTGTGTCGGATGAAAATATGGAAATGTTAATATCGCTTGAAGAGGAAACTGCTTTAGAGCGTACAGCACTGATTGAAGCAGATGGTACGGCTCATTATGATAACGGAGCAGAGAAGAATGTATCTTTGAGGAGATATTTTAAGGAAGGAATGGAGGGAAAAGAAACACTAAGCGATCCACTGGAGAGCAGCGTAGATAAAGAAACCCGTGTAATTCTGGGCGTACCGGTCTGGAAAAACGGAAAAGTGATAGGAGTTCTGGGTGGTTCTTATAACGTAACTGCATTAAGCCGTATGCTGTTTAACGATTTCTTTGAAGATGTAGGATATACACTGATTACTACCAGTGATGGTGAGATTATTGCGTATGATGGTGATTTTGCCTATCATGAGATTGAATATGGCGATAACTTCTTTGAATTTTATGATGATCAGACACTTATTTTTGATTCGTCCCTGACAGAAGTGAAAAAAGATTTTACAGTGGGTGCCGATGGACTGATGAAAATAAGAATTGGAAATGATTATAATTCAGACCGTTATCTGGCCTATACAGATATGGGATTGAATGACTGGATGATTTGTTATGTTATCCCTGTTTCTGAAGCGCAGAAATCTTATAACTTTGTACGAAGATATGAACTGATTTTTACAATCGGGTTTTGTGTTATGGTAAGCATGTTGTTCCTTTGGGGATTTGTTAAGAACAGATCAAAGGATAAACAGCTTATTCAGGCAGCAGAGACAGATGCACTGACCAGCGCGTACAATAAGAGAAGTACAGAAGAACGGATCCATAATGTTCTGCAGGAACACCCGCAGGAACCGGGAACTTTTGTGATCATGGATGTGGATCATTTTAAGGAAGTAAATGATATATATGGACACATTACAGGGGACAAAGTCCTGCACAAATTTGGTGAAGTGCTTCATGAACATTTTCGTGAAGGAGATATTGTTGGCAGGATTGGTGGTGATGAATTTGTAGTATATATGAGGAAAACGGACAGCAGAGAAGTTGCTGTTTCCAGAATCGAAAGTCTGATAAAAAAGGTTGAAGAATTATCGTTTACGGAAATGAATGGAAAGAATATTACCATTAGTGCCGGAATGGCATTTGCTCCGGAACATGGAACAGGATATCTTGATCTGTATAAAAATGCAGATACTGCACTATATAAGACAAAACAGAATGGCAGAGATGGGTATAATATTTACGAAGAAGAAAAAAGATAAAGATAAAGGAGAGAGAAAAAGGTTATGCCTATTGGAATAATTATCAATGCATTATCCATAGTTATCGGCGGAATCCTGGGGGCTCTTGTGGGGCACAAATTAAGTCCGAAATTCAAAGAGGATATTACCCTTGTATTCGGGGTATGTTCTATGGGAATGGGAATCAGCACCATCGGTCTGATGGAAAATATGCCGGCGGTTATTTTTTCTGTTGTGATCGGTACGGGAATCGGACTTGCGATTCATCTTGGAGAAAGGATTAATGCCGGTGCCGGTGTTATGCAGCGTGTGATCGGCAAATTTATCAAGAATTCAAATTCAGAGCTTTCTGAGGATGAGTTTATGAATACACTGGTGACGATCATCGTATTATTCTGTGCAAGCGGAACAGGAATCTATGGCTCTATCGTATCCGGAATGAGCGGGGATCATTCAGTGCTGATCTCCAAATCTATTCTGGATTTATTTACAGCAGCTATTTTTGCCTGCAGCCTGGGAATGGTAGTGTGTATGATCGCCATTCCGCAGGTGATCATTTTCCTGATCCTGTTCTTTGCAGCAACGGCGATTTTCCCGTTGACTACACCGGGCATGATCAATGACTTTAAAGCCTGTGGCGGGTTTCTGATGCTTGCAACCGGTTTTCGTATGGTGAAGCTGAAGAACTTCCCAACTGCGGACATGATACCGGCGATGGTGCTGATCATGCCTATGTCATGGTTCTGGGTGACTTACGTACTGCCGTTAGTATCATAAGTTAAGCTGGCAGATTTTCATTTCTGAGTTCAGAAACGGAGATCTGCTTCTTTTTAGGTCAATTACAATCAAAGTTATAGATGACTGTAATGGCGCTTATAAAAAACTAACCAATAGTTAATAGAAAATTTCTTCCTGATATTGTATTGTAAATATATAATAAATCTGAAAAAAATATCAGGTGTATCAAAAGTATTTCCTGATATTTGCCTGAAACTATAATGGCACATCAAGAGAGGAGGAGATTTTTATGAGTATGAAAAATCGATTTGCAGGAAAATGTAGAAGTTATCTGGTATTTTTTCTTCTGGCGGCAGTTGCAGCACTTTTATTTTTCCCAAGGGTAGCATCGGCTGCTGCCAAGCCAACTGCCAAACAGCTTAAAGTAACCTACAGAGGATTCGAATATGACAATGATACAGCAAAGTTATATCTGAAGCTGAGTCTGAAAAATACTTCGAGTTACACGATTACAAAAGTGAAGATGGGATATGAGATACCTATTATGGAGGATGGAACCATAACCCAGACCTTCAGTGTAACGATCAATCCCGGAAAGACAGTGAATAAGACGGTTTATATTGGAAAAATGACTCAGCAGCCATATAAAGCGCCGAAGGTAAAATGCTTATCGTTCTGGTATAAGTCAGCGATACCTAAGCTAAACCAGCTCAAAGTCAGCTACAAGGGATATGAGTACAATCCGAACACAGGAGAGCTGTATATAACTGCCCGTATGCAGAACACTTCCAGTTATACGATTACAAAGGTAACGATGTATTTTGAGATACCACTGGATGAAACTGCAACACCGACCAAAACCTACAATGTAAATATTCCGGCCGGAAAGACAAAAAATTACAGGTTTAAAATCGGAAGGATGGCAGATGCTCCGGATGGAAAGGTACTGGTGAAATGTAAGAAATTCTGGTATAAGAAATAACAAATGAAATTGTGATATCAGACAGGCAGCCATTGTGAGATACTCTAAACAGTACCGCAATGGCTGCTGTTTTGTTATGCTTAGGAAATTACGTCGGAATTGTTATAATTAGGTACATTTTAGCATAAATAATTCCTGTCTGAAATAAAAATTGCTGTTATTATTTCTGGCTTAGTCGGGCTCGAAGTGGCAGTAACTCCTGCTTTACGTTACAAATGTTTCATGTTATCATTATCTAAAATCAGGGAAGCTGTTTTTCGGGGAATTTTTTAACCGAATGCGGATTGCGAATATCCGTTTGACTTGCAAAATCTGGTAATGAAGGAGGATGAAAAATATGCGGAACAGAAAGAAACTGCCAATTGGAATAGATAGTTTTGAAAAAATAATCCGGCATAATTTTTACTATGTGGATAAAACAGAAATGATAACAGAACTTCTTCATAACTGGGGAGAAGTGAATCTGTTTACACGTCCTCGCCGTTTTGGAAAATCTCTGAATATGAATATGCTGCAGTCATTTCTGGAAATCGGATGTGATAAATCGCTGTTTAATGGACTGAAGGTATCCCGTGAAAAAGAACTGTGTGAAGAATATATGGGAAAGTTTCCGGTAATTTCGCTTACATTGAAGAATGTGGAGGGATTAAATTTTGAGTCAGCCCGGAAATCGCTGAAGAATACTCTGGGAATGGAGGCGTGGAGACTTAGTGCTCTGGCAGAGAGCAGCCGCCTTACAGAGGAAGAAAAAAACTCTTATAAAGCATTGACTGTCGTTGATGATCATGGCGATTTCAAAATGTCTGATGCCACAATGGAGAAGGCGCTGCTTATATTAACTGTATTACTGGAGAAACATTATGGAAAAAAAGCGGTTCTTTTGATTGATGAGTATGATGTGCCATTAGATAAAGCGTTCCAGTATGGATATTATGACGAGATGGTATCTTTGATCAGAAACATGTTTGGAAATGTTTTGAAGACAAATTCGAGCCTGTTTTTTGCAGTACTTACGGGATGCCTGAGAATTGCGAAGGAAAGCATTTTTACAGGATTAAATAATTTTAATGTTTTTTCGATTACGAGTGTACAGTTTGATGAGTTCTTTGGATTTACAGATGATGAGGTCGCAGAAATGCTGAAATATTTTGGGCTTTCTGACTACCATGAAACAATCAGGGAATGGTATGATGGTTATCAGTTTGGAAAGAAAGCAGTGTATTGTCCCTGGGATGTGATCAGTTATTGCAGAAATTTATGTGCAGATTCTGATGCGATACCAGAAGATTTCTGGTCTAATACCAGCAGCAACAGCATTGTGAGTCGTTTTATAGATAAAGCGAATAAACAGACGAGAGATGAAATCGAAAACCTGATTTCGGGAGAAACGGTTATAAAAGAAATAAAACAGGAACTGACATATAATGAACTGGATAAATCCATTGAGAATCTTTGGAGTATACTTTTTACAACAGGGTATTTAACACAACGTGAAAGAATAGACAGCAGAAAGTTACGTCTGGCAATTCCTAACAGGGAAATTAAAGAATTGTTTGAACTTCAGATCAGGGAATGGTTTCAGGAAAAGTCATCTGAGGATGTAAAGAAGCTTGATAAATTATGCATGGCTTTTCCAGATGGAGATGCAGAAACGATAGAAGATTTGTTTAACGACTATTTATGGAATACAATCAGTATTCGGGATACGGCAGTTAAGGGAAGAAAAGAAAATTTTTATCATGGAGTTTTGCTGGGGCTGCTAAGTCATATGGAGAACTGGGCTGTCTGGTCGAATATAGAATCTGGTGAAGGTTATTGTGATATTTTACTGGAAGTTCCGGAGAATCGTGTCGGAGTGGTGATCGAGATGAAATATGCTCAGGAAGACAGAATGGAGGCAGCTTGTACAGAAGCTCTGAAACAGATTGAACAACGTCAGTATGCTGCAAGGTTAAAGAGTGACGGGATGAAGAATATTGTAAATTATGGCATTGCCTGTTATCGGAAACATTGTAAAGTTAAGATTGGGAAAGAAAATTCTTAATCTAAGAAGATATCTTAATAAGAAAACAGCTCTGCTGTTCTGAAATTACGGCTCCTCTCAGTGATTATTATTTGTGATACTGAGGGGAGCTTTTTATATCATAGAAGATTATTCTGCAATGTTTCTGTGATGTAACAGTCTTTTGGACAGGATTCTTTCTTACGTATTCCTTGTTGGAATAATCCATGTAAAAAGAAGAATTGCGAAGGAAATAGGAAACGAACGGGTATAATTTGTGCAAATTGTTGGAAAATTTTTTAAACATACTTTAATATGAACGGAAAAGTCAGGAAAGGAAGAAAAATGAGAAAGAGACTTATCATCGGTATGAGTGGGGCTTCCGGAGCGCCCCTTACAATAGAATTGCTGAAACAACTGTAGCAGTATAAAGAAATAATAGAGACACATCTGATCGTGACAAAAGGTGCGGAAATGACGCTGGAACAGGAGACAGATTATACATTGGAACAGCTATATGCTCTTGCGGACGAGGTACATGATAACTATAACATCGGTGCAGGTCCGGCGAGTGGAAGCTACCGTACGATGGGAATGATCGTGATTCCATGCAGTATGAAAACTCTGGCGGGATTCGTAAGCGGGTACAGTGATAATCTCGTTTTACGGGCAGCAGATATAACCTTGAAAGAACGCCGGAAGAAGATATCATTACCAGAAAATGGGCTGAGCAGATATGGGAACTTGTCAAACAACCGGTGTCTGTGCTAGCAGGAGTACATTATGATAATCTGGAAAAGGAACAGTTGATGGAAGTAATCCGGATATTAGATCAACTGCTCGAAAACTTAGAACAAGAACTGCGATTGCGGAATACAAAATGTAGTCAAAACGTATAAGAGAAACATAGAAATACAATGGTGCTATAATTTTTTCAGATAACGAAATCAGGAGTTTATGTCGGACTGGAAAAAGCCTGTGAAAAAGCAATGAACCAGATTCGGGAGCTGCGTTATGATGAACGGCTTCGTAATGAAGACAGAAATGATATTCTGGCATATGGAATTGCTTTTTGTAAGAAGAAATGCAAGGTAGTTGTCGAAAATTTATAAGGAATGAGGTAATCTTAAAAAGATGATATCTGAAAAGGGAAAGGGATAGGTGATAGATTCTTGCGCATCAGTTCTTTGCAGGCTGATGCGCATATTTTGTCTGCTTTGCTACAACCCTAACGCAACTCAGCAATCCTGCTGACTGCCACGTAGATCTCCTGGATTTTGTACCAGGTTGGATAATCTACGATCCCTGTCTGGTCCAGACCGAAAATGCTCTGGAAAATCCTGACGGAATTTTGGGTCTCAGGTCCGTAAATTCCATCTGCGGTAACAACAGGGACAGCAGGATAAGCTTCTGCGATTGTGTTTAACTGTTCCTGAATCTGTCTTACCTTATTTCCGGATGCACCGATATCCAGATCATATCCCGGCCAGGAGGCGGGGATGCCAGAGATTGCTTCCGCCACATTGATATACATATCATTTCCGTAAAAAGTCCGTAGGATTTCAATGGCAGAGTATCCCTGATCGCCCAGTGCTTTGCTTCCCCATTGTGTCATCCATCCTCTGTTTCGACATTGTACCTGTTTGCCGTCACAGTACTGGGTAAGGATTGGCTGACGTACATTTGGCCTGGAAAGATAATTCTCGAATAATTCATCTACAATGCGGTCAATGCTGGCAAAGATATTCCTGCCATAGATCCATTTGTGATCATAGGCAGTGGAGGAAGTGATCGTAAAGTCATAACCTTTGTTCCGGTACCATTCCGTATAAACCCTGTTCAGAGTAAAAGACATGATAGCCAGAATATTTGCCCGGATGGTGTCGTCGGGCCAGGTGGCATAGATTTCGCTGCTGGCTACATTTTTGATGTAATCTTTGTAGCGTACATAATAATTGCCTGCAGCGGAATCGTTGACAGGCCCATCGTGTACCACTATATATTCAGGGACAACGACCTTGCTTAATACGATTTCGCCGTTTTCGTTTATTGGTTTTATCTCGGCTTCTTCGATTTTGGGAGGATATTCATAGAACAACGTATGCGGAGGAATTACAATTCTCTGGAAAGTTTCGCTGGATTCCATGACATTCAGCGTTGTTGGCTGTCTGGATAAAGTATCTGCTAATACCTGGCTTCCTGCGATTTCTTTGGGTTCAAAGCCTTCTGCTTCGATCTGAATGGTATATTCTGAGTATGGCTGCTGTTCAACCGGTTCCATACTATATTCCAGAGGTGGAGTCTTAAGTTCAATGACAGGAGTGCGTCCGGAGGAATCTGTTGCCACTTCTTCAATGGTACTGTCGGGTGCTCCTGTGTAGGAGATTCTGACGCGTGCGTTTTCTATGGGACGATTGTTCAGCCGGTCTGATACGGTAACCTGATATTGTCCTGTATCTATATTTTCCTGCTGCATCTGCATATGATAAAAAGCCATACAAGCTCCTGTAGATAATGCTTTCCTGATAAATTATGCAGGGGATCGGAAAATGGTTACCTGAGAAAAGAATTATTGTAGAAAAAAGAATAAAAAAATAAGGCACCATGACTTCTCATAGTTCCTCATTCTTTAAATGCGGAAGATGGGACTTGAACCCACACGAGCGCAATGCTCACAAGATCCTTAGTCTTGCTCGTCTGCCAGTTCCGACACTTCCGCATATCGCATTTTCATGGGATTCTTTTGATCTCCCTCGCGACAAGTGATACTATATCAAATGTAAAAGCTAATGTCAACACCTTTTTGAAAAAAATATAAAAAAATTTCAATTTTTTTTTGAAAAAAAGAGGAATTTGAAATTTTATGTAGAATATAATTAATAAGAGGTATTTTGTCAGCTTGTGGAGGTATCGCTTATGAATATCAGAGAAAGCATGGAACAGCGTGAACAAAAGATGCTCAGTCCTTATGCTGCTTTGAGTCTTTGTTCCAGAGGCAGAGAGCGGCAGGAGGAAGAATGCGATGTACGGACTGTCTATCAGAGAGACAGGGACAGGATCCTTCATAGTAAAGCTTTTCGCAGGATGAAGGATAAGACACAGGTTTTTGTGGCACCCCAGGGTGACCATTACAGGACCAGACTGACACATACTCTTGAGGTATCACAGATTGCCAGAACAATAGCGAAGGCACTGAGACTGAATGAAGATCTTGTAGAAGCGATCGCACTTGGACATGACCTGGGACATACTCCTTTTGGACATGCAGGTGAGAGGGCTCTTGATGCAGTGAATCCGGATGGCTTTGCCCACTATAAACAGAGCGTCAGGGTTGCACAGATACTGGAGAAGAACGGCGAAGGGTTGAATCTCACATGGGAGGTCCGGGATGGTATCCTGAATCACAGAACCAGTGGGAATCCGTCTACTCTCGAAGGACAGGTAGTAAGACTTTCGGACAAGATCGCCTATATTCATCATGATATGGATGATGCACAGCGGGCGGGGATTATTTCTGAGGATGATATTCCGGTCACGCTTCGGATGCTGCTCGGTTATACAACCAGAGAGCGGCTCAATACATTTGTTCATGATGTGATAGAGAACAGTCTTGAGCAGGATACCATAAAGATGTCAGCAGAGATCTACGAGGCAATGATGGATCTGCGGGCTCTCATGTTTCAGAATGTATATGAGAATCCGGCAGCCCATAAGGAAGAGGAAAAGGTAGTGAAGATGCTGACGGAGTTATATGAATATTATGTCGAACACCCGGAAGCAATGTCAACAGAATACAGGGAGCTGATCGTGCGTGGAGAGAAGAAGGAACAGGCAGTATGTGACTATCTCTCAGGAATGACAGACCAGTATTCTATAAGGAAATTCCGGGAGATTTACATACCAAAAGCATGGGAAGTCTATTAATCAATCAAGAAGGAGGACGAAGCATGCGTTATTCAGACGATATCATTGAAGAAGTCAGGATGAAGAATGATATTGTAGATGTTGTATCCCAGTATGTGAAGCTGAACAAAAGAGGAAGTACCTATTTTGGACTTTGTCCGTTTCATAATGAGAAAACTCCCTCTTTTTCGGTAACACCGGCGAAGCAGATGTATTACTGCTTTGGATGCGGAGCAGGCGGGAATGTATTTAATTTTGTGATGGAATATGAGAATTATACCTTTGGGGAGGCACTGAAGCATCTGGCAGACAGGGCAGGGGTGCAGCTTCCGAAGATTGAATATTCCGGAGAAGCAAAGAAGAAAGCAGAACGTCGGGCTGCCCTTCTGGAGATCAATAAGCTTGCAGCAGGATATTTCTATTATCAGCTGCGTCGTGAGAGTGGCAGACAGGCACATGAATATCTGACAGGCAGAGGACTCAGTGAGGAGACGATCAGGAAGTTTGGCCTGGGATATTCGGATAAGTACAGTGACGATCTGTACAAATATCTGAAGTCAAAGAATTACAGTGACGAACTGCTGCGGGATTCCGGCCTGTTCAATGTGGATGAACGCAGGGGAATGTATGACAAGTTCTGGAACAGGGTTATTTTCCCGATCATGGATGTGAATAACCGCGTGATCGGATTTGGAGGCAGAGTGATGGGTGACGGAAAGCCGAAGTACCTGAACTCGCCGGAGACTACGATCTTTGATAAAAGCCGGAATCTGTACGGGCTGAATGTTGCAAGAACCACGAGAAAAAATTATCTGATCCTGTGTGAAGGATATATGGATGTGATATCCATGCATCAGGCAGGGTTTACCAATGCGGTGGCATCGCTGGGAACGGCACTTACTTCCGGACATGCAAGTCTGCTGAAGCGTTACACTCAGGAGGTATTGCTTCTGTATGACAGTGATGATGCAGGCGTGAGGGCTGCCCTTCGTGCCATTCCGATCCTGAGGGAAGCAGGTGTTTCTTCGAGAGTGGTAAATCTTAAGCCGCATAAAGATCCGGATGAATTTATCAAGGCACTTGGAGCGGAAGAGTTTGAGAAACGTCTGGAGCAGGCTATGGACAGCTTTATGTTCCGCATACATATGGCAGAGCGGGAATTTCCAATGGAGGAACCCCAGGGACAGAACCGTTTCTTTGAGCGGTGTGCGCAGATGCTTCTGGAGCTTTCCGATGAACTGGAGAGAAATCTTTATATAGAAGCAATCGTAAAGGATTACAGAAGCAGTGGGATCAGTGTGGAGAATCTGAAAAAGAGAGTCGGAGCTCTTGCGATGAAGGGAACTCCGGCAGAGCAGAGAATTCAGCCTAAACCTGTGGGAGCAGGTCAGCAAAAGAAGAAGGAGAGTGCAGCAGAGAAAGCACAGAAGCTGATGCTTACCTGGCTGGTAACTTATCCGGGCATATTTGACACAGTGGAAAAATATATCCAGCCTTCAGATTTCGTGGTTCCTCTGTACAGGCAGGTGGCAGAGATGCTTTACCAGCAGCACAGGGATGGCGATGTGAATCCTGCAAGGCTGATGAATGCTTTCATTGACAGTGAAGAGCAGAGAGAGGTTTCATCCCTTTTTAATGCAACGATCCATCTGGAGACTCCGGAGGAACAGAACCGGGCTTTCTCGGATGCTGTGATCAGGATTAAGGATGAGAGTCTGAAAGAGAGAAACAGAACCTGGGATCCCACAGATATACAGGGACTGCAGGAACTTGTAAAAGCAAAGAAAGAACTGGAAGAGCTTGGAAGAAAGCGGCAGCAGCTGCATATTTCTTTCGAATAAGGATAAAATATAAACACTATATGGAGGTATAGAGCACATATGGAAATGAATATGGGTAAATTCAGTGAAAAACTGGTAGAACTTCTGGAGCTTGCCAAGAAGAAAAAGAATGTACTGGAATACCAGGAAATCAATGACTTCTTTAAGGATCAGCCACTGGGAGTTGAACAGATGGAGAAAGTATTTGACTTTCTGGAAGCCAGTGGAGTGGATGTGCTTAGGATTACAGACAGTAATGCAGATGATATGATCCTGGATGATGACGATGCAGACATTGATAAGCTGGATGAAGAAGAGATTGAGCTTGACAAGATCGATCTTTCTGTTCCTGAAGGTGTAAGCATCGAGGATCCGGTACGTATGTATCTGAAGGAAATTGGTAAGGTTCCGCTTCTTTCAGCAGAAGAGGAAATCGAACTTGCAAAGAGAATGGAGAATGGGGATGAGGCTGCCAAGAAACGTCTGGCAGAAGCAAACCTTCGTCTTGTTGTCAGCATTGCAAAGAGATATGTGGGACGTGGAATGCTTTTCCTTGACCTGATCCAGGAAGGTAACTTAGGTCTGATCAAAGCGGTTGAGAAATTTGATTACCGCAAGGGTTATAAATTCAGTACCTATGCTACATGGTGGATCCGTCAGGCGATCACCAGAGCAATCGCAGACCAGGCACGTACCATCCGTATTCCGGTGCATATGGTTGAGACTATTAACAAACTGATCCGCGTTTCCCGTCAGTTACTGCAGGAGCTTGGACGTGAACCTACGCCGGAAGAAATTGCAAAAGAGATGGATATGTCTGTAGAGCGTGTACGTGAGATCCTTAAGATCTCCCAGGAGCCTGTATCTCTGGAGACACCTATCGGTGAGGAAGAGGACAGCCACCTTGGAGACTTTATCCAGGATGACAATGTACCTGTACCTGCAGATGCAGCAGCATTTACTTTGCTGAAAGAGCAGCTGGTAGAGGTTCTGAGTACATTGACAGACAGAGAGCAGAAAGTATTGCGCCTGCGTTTTGGCCTGGACGATGGACGTGCCAGAACTCTGGAGGAAGTTGGTAAGGAATTTAATGTAACAAGAGAACGTATCCGTCAGATTGAGGCAAAGGCGCTCCGCAAGCTTCGTCATCCGAGCCGTAGCCGTAAACTGAAGGATTATCTGGACTAAGGAGCCTGTTATGCAGCTTTCATTACGTTTGTCTGCAATAGCAGGCCTGGTGACCAGGGGAAACAGACTTGTGGATGTGGGATGCGATCATGGATACCTGCCGGTTTCGCTTTATCTGGATGGAAAGATTCCGGGTGCGATTGCCATGGATGTAAGAAAAGGCCCGTTGTCCAGAGCGCAGGAACATATTTCTCAGTATGGACTGGACGCATACATAGAAACCCGGCTTTCAGACGGACTTGAGGCTTTGAAACCGGGAGAGGGCGACACTCTTGTGATTGCAGGAATGGGCGGCCCTCTCATGGAGAGGATTCTTACTGACGGGGCAGAGGTCAGGGAGAGCTTTCGGGAAATGATCCTGCAGCCTCAGTCAGATATCCCCCATTTTCGCAGATTTGTCAGAAAAATCGGCTGGCAGATCACAGAGGAGGAGATGGTTCTGGAGGATGGCAAGTTTTATCCTATGATGAAGGTAATTCATGGAGAAAAGATGCATATTTCAGAAGATACTCCTTATACTTTAGATGAGTGGTTTGGAGGAATGCTTCTGGAAAGAAAGCATCCTGTTCTGCGGGAGTATCTGGAAAGAGAGCTTCGCATCCGCAATGAGATTCTTGACAGATTAAAGAATGCGCCCAATGCAGAGAAGCGTGCGGGCGAGATAGAGGAGGAAAAGCAGGCAGTTATTGTTGCTTTAGAGGAATATGAAGGCATATGAACTGACCTCCTGGCTGGAGAAGAAGTACCCGTCAGATGCAGCAGAGGACTGGGATAACGTAGGACTTCTCGCAGGAGATGATACAAATGAGATCAGCCATGTGTTTCTGGCTCTGGATCTGACAGAGGAAACACTGGCTGAGGCCATAGAGGATGGGGCAGATATGATCATTACCCATCATCCCATGATCTTTTCCGGAATTAAGAAGATCAATAATCACAGCTTTACAGGAAGAAAGATCCTTACGCTGATACAGAAAGGAATTGTTTATTATGCGATGCATACCAATTATGATGTAATGGGAATGGCAGAGCTTGCTGGGAAGGTACTTGAACTGAGTGAACCGGAGGTTCTGGAAGTGACGGGAAGCATGCATTCAGAATCCGGCGAAGTTCCGGTTGGAATCGGAAGAGTTGCTGATCTGGCACAGCCGATGGATTTAAAATCCTGTGCGGAAATGGTAAAAAAAGCATTTGATCTTCCGAATGTGAAAATTTTTGGAGAGCCGGATATGCAGGTACATCGCCTTGGTGTTTTTCCGGGCTCTGGGAAGAGCGCAATTTCCGTATCTTTGGAAAAAGGTGTGGATGTGCTGGTGACAGGTGACATTGATCACCATGAGGGGATTGATGCGGTTGCGCAAAAAATGGCAGTAATTGATGCCGGACACTATGGCGTGGAGCATATCTTTATTGCAGATATGGAACATTTTTGCCGGGAGAAATTTCCAGAGGCAGAGATCCGGACAGCAAAGATCCGGCAGCCATTCTGGGTTTTGACGTAAGGTGTTTGGGAGCGGGGAGAAAACAGACAGATTTGTCAAAGCGCCGTAAGGCAGAAAGAAGGCGGTAAATATGGAACAGCAGATGTACAAAGTACAGATTGACGGGGAAGAGAGAAGTTTTCCGGCAGGAACCACATATCTGCAGATTGCCGGGGAATATCAGGAAAGATACCCACATGATATTGTTCTTGTATATGTAAATGGAAAGCTTCAGGAGCTTGGAAAGAAGCTGAAAAAGGACTGTGCGCTCCATTTTGTGACGACAGGCGAGACAATTGGAAATCTTACCTATCGCCGTGGTGTAAGTTTTCTGCTGGTGAAGGCAGTATATGATACAATCGGACACGATAAGATAGAACAGGTGAGAATCCATTTTTCTGTAGATAAAGGGTATTATTGTACAATAAAAGGAGATCAGAAGCTGGATCAGGAACTGCTTGCAAGGATTGAAGAACGGATGCATGGAATGGCAGATATGGATCTTTCAATCCGGAAGAGATCGGTTAATACCGATGAAGCGATTGAAATGTTCCGCAAGTACGGTATGAAGGATAAAGAGCGTTTGTTCCGGTATCGCAGAGTGTCTACAGTCAATATTTACAGTATCAATGAATTTGAGGACTACTATTACGGCTATATGGTTCCATCAACCGGCTATCTGAAATATTTTAAATTATATTTATATGATGAGGGATTTGTAGTGCAGATGCCGGAGGCAGCTGAACCGGAAAAGATACCTCCGTTTCAGCCACAGAATAAGCTGTTCCATGTGCTGAAGGAATCTACGCGTGGCGGTGACATGCTTGGAATTGAGACGGTAGGGGCACTGAATGATTATGTGACAGGCGGCAGCGCCAATCCAAAGGAACTGCTTCTGGTACAGGAGGCAATGCAGGAGAAGAAGATTGCGCAGATCGCAGAGCAGATTGCAGGAAATCCGCAGAAAAAGTTTGTCTTGATCGCCGGTCCTTCTTCGTCAGGAAAGACTACATTTTCCAGACGGCTTTCCATCCAGCTCCGGGTAAGCGGTCTGGTCCCGCATCCGATTTCGGTGGATGATTACTTTAAGAACCGTGTGGATACACCGCTGGACGCAGAAGGAAAGCCGAATTATGAGTGTTTGGAAGCACTGGATGTGGAACTTTTTAATCACGATCTGAAAAAGCTGCTTGCAGGAGAACGGATTGAGCTTCCGACGTTCAATTTCAAGACCGGAAAACGGGAATATAACGGACATTATATGCAGCTTGGTGAGCAGGATATTCTGGTGATCGAAGGCATTCATTGTCTGAATGATGCGTTGACCCATGATCTGCCAAAAGAAAATAAATTCAAGATCTATATCAGTGCACTGACCCAGCTGAATATCGATGAGCATAACCGGATCGCATCAACAGATGGACGTCTGATCCGCCGGATGGTGCGTGATGCAAGAACCAGAGGTACTTCGGCAAAGCAGACGATCGCTATGTGGCAGTCGGTGCGAAGAGGGGAAGAGAACAATATTTTCCCGTATCAGGAAGACGCGGATGTGATGTTCAATTCAGCTCTTCTTTATGAGCTGGCAGTTCTGAAAGCTTATGCAGAACCGATCCTGTTCGGAATTGAGAAGGACTGCGCCGAATATCAGGAGGCGAAGAGACTGCTCAAATTCCTGGATTATTTTGTGGGGATCGGAAGTGAGTATGTTCCGCAGAATTCGATTTTGAGGGAATTTATTGGAGGCGGATGTTTCGATTTGTAGAATGTTGAAGCTGGTCACATGGTAAGAGACCAATATAGATTATAGGGGCAGTTTGAATCCGTTCCGCTGTTTTTTTAGTGTGATCCGTCGTCAGAAATAAACAGAAGAAGAGCTTCTGGGAGAATGAATATCTTTGTTCTCTCAGGAGCTCTTCTTCTGTTTGACCGGAAAATACATATGGAAAATTCTTCCATAAAAAGAGTATTATGTGCCGGGGAAGGGGATCACTTAAATATATTTATCAGAGTAACATATCTTCAGGCACAGGCGCTGTGAAATGCATTTCTTCTCCTGTGATTGGATGCCGGAAACGCAGATGATGTGAGTGCAGTGCCTGACGGCTGATATGGCTGTAATCCGGATTATAGAGAAAATCTCCCGGAAGCGGATGACCGATGTAATTCATATGCACCCGGATCTGATGAGTGCGTCCGGTATCCAGCTTTAAGGCAACCAGAGAGTAGACCGGCTCTGTATTTGTGATGGAAAGCCTGCGGTAATGGGTGCAGGCATATTCACCATGTTTAAAATCGACCATGCGCTCGATGGTAGAACCCTCTTTTCTGGCAATTGGAGCAGTGATGATTCCGTCTTCCGGGACGATTCCCGTGGCAAGTGCCAGATATTCCCGGTGGATTTCCCGGCGTGCCATCATGGCAGAGAGGAGAGAGGCACTGTAAAGATGCCGGGCAATGATCAGAAGACCGGTGGTGTCCCGGTCAAGCCGGTTAATGCAGCGGTAGACAAAAGGCTCGCCTTTCTCTTTGAAATACCATGCACAGGCATTGGCAAGTGTGTTGTCATAATTTCCCTGGGAAGGGTGAATTGGCATTCCGGCAGGTTTATTGATGACCAGCAGGTCCGGATCTTCATATACGATCGAAAGAGGCAGATCTGACGGAACAATATTTTCGGAGAATTTTGTTTCGGTAATCCGGATGGCAAGCTGGTCGCCGGGAGTAAGAAGGGTACGTGCCAGTACCGGTTCCCCGTTCAGACGGATTCCTTCCGTATCTTCTTTGATTGCCCGGATCAGAGAAGAAGAATATCCATGAGCTTTTAAAAACTCATGGATATTGGAAGTTTTCTGTTCGGTTATTGTATAATTCAGAATTCTTTCCCACATTACTTTGATTTCACTTCCCGCCATAATTCATTGTAGACAGCATCGTTTTTATCTCCAAGGAATTTGAAGGTCTCACATCCGGAGAGCTCGCTTGCATCCGGGAATGCAATCTTGCTGTTGCGGATGGACTCGTCTTCAATCAGTTCCCGTGCTGCTTCATTTGGAGTCGAGTAGGTGATGTACTCAAAGTTCTTCAGTGCGATGTCCGGACGGCAGAGGAAGTTGATGAACTTTTCTGCATTTTCCTTGTGCTCTGCATTCTTCGGAATTACCCAGGAGTCGATCCAGATATTGGATCCTTCTTTCGGAATCACGTATTCCAGGTTTGGATTTTCTTTCTGTGTGTAAATGGCTTCACCGGAGTAAATAACACCGATGGCTGCTTCGTTTCCGATCATCTTGTCACGCACCTGGTCAACGACGTATGCCTGAACCAGTGGTTTCTGTTTGATAAGAAGATTCTTCGCTTCGTTCAGCTCGTCCAGGTCGGTTGAGTTCAGGGAATATCCAAGATATTTTAAGGTAACACCGAATGCATCGCGGACGCTGTCCTGCATCAGAATGCTGTCCTTGTATTTTGGATCCCAGAGAACAGACCAGGAATCAATTGGTTCGTCTACCATGGTTTTGTTGTAAAGGATCCCGACAGTTCCCCAGCAATAAGGAACAGAGTATTTATTTTCCGGATCAAATGCCTTGGACTGATCCATGTAAGTCTGTCCAATATTTTTGATATTCGGAATATTATCCCAGTTGATCTCGGCGAGGAGATCATTTTCGATCATACGCTGGATCATATAGTCAGAAGGGCAGACCACATCGTAGGAAATGGCGCCGGACTGCACCTTCGGATACATGATCTCATTGGTTTCGTATTCTTCATAAACTACCTGGATACCGGTTTCTTCTTCAAAGATATCCAGGACATCCGGGTCCAGATATTCGCCCCAGTTGTAGACAATTACCTTTTCGGAGCCAGAAATCTTTGTCTTTGAATTGTAGAAAAATCCTCCGGCTGTAATGACGATCACGAGCAGTGCCGGTACGACACGTGTTACGACGAGACGCATCGTGTGGCGTGCACGAGATGGCTTGCGGATCGTGCCGTCTTTTTCGTGAACTTCTTTTTCCGGTTTTAAATTGATCAGGAAGAGAAGGAAGAGCACCGTTACAAACATGATCGTTGAGAGTGCGTAAATTTCCGGACGGATTCCTTTTCGTACTTCACTGTAAATTTTGGTGGACAGGGTATCGATTCCAGGTCCTTTGGTAAAGTGGGTGATCACAAAATCATCCAGCGACATGGTAAATGCAAGCAGGAAACCGGAAAGAATTCCTGGAAGGATATCCGGAAATACGACTTTGAAAAAAGCGTAGATCGGGGAAGCACCCAGATCTAGTGCGGCTTCATAGGTCCGCCGGTTGGTCTGCTTTAGTTTTGGCATGACGCTTAAAATGACGTATGGGATATTAAAGGTTATATGTGCAATCAGGATTGTCGAAAATCCCATGGTCATACGGAATGCGATGAACAGCAGCATCATAGATACACCAGTCACAATATCTGCGTTCAGCATCGGAATGTTGGTGACACCCAGCATAAAGGTACGGAACTTGCGGTTCATACTCTGGATTCCAATGGAAGCCAAAGTTCCGATCACGGTTGCAATCAGCGCAGAAAGAAGTGCGATGATCAGGGTGTTGTATAAGGTGCTCATGATCGCTTCATCCTGGAAAAGGGATACATACCATTTTCCGGTAAATCCGCCCCATTTGGCACGGGTTCTGGAACTGTTAAAGGACAGAACCATCAGTGTCATGATCGGAGCATAGAGGAAGATCACGATCAGCAGTAAATATAAATTCTGTAATTTCTTTTTCATTAGAATGCTGTGCCCTCCCCGTCTTTATCGTATTTGGCGATCAGAGCCATACTTGCAATGATGAAGATCATCAGGACAAGTGAAAGTCCACTTCCTACATGCCAGTTGCTTCCCTGCTGGAATTCCTGTTCGATGACATTTCCGATCAGAAGGATCTTGCTTCCACCGAGGAGATTGGAAATGACGAAGGTTGTAAGTGCAGGTACAAATACCATAGTGATTCCACTGATGATACCCGGAACACTAAGCGGAAGGATGATCTTGGTAAATGTCTGGATATTTCCGGCACCGAGATCTCTGGCTGCGGAAATAACATCTTTGTCAATCTTTACAAGTACATTGTAAATCGGCAGCACCATGAACGGCAGGAAGTTGTAGACCATACCGAGGATGATCGCTGTCGGTGTGTTGATAATGTTCCATGAAGGCAGCCCGAAGAAATGGAGAACGGAGTTGATGACACCGTTTTTCTCCAGGAGGTTCTGCCATGCAAGAGTTCTGAGCAGAAAGTTCATCCACATCGGAAGGATGAAAACAAGTACTACGAAGCTGGACTGGTTTACATTTCTTCCGACAAGGATCATTGCCAGAGGATAGGCAAGGATCAGGCAGATCACTGTGCTGACAAATGCAAGCAGAAGTGCAAGCCCCAGAGCCTTTAAATTCTCAGGTGTTGTGATTTTGGCAAGGTTCATCCAGGTGAATTTTCCGTCATTGTCAGTCAGACCATAATAGAAGATCATGATCAGAGGAATGATAATGAAAGAAACTGCCCAGAAAAGGTATGGCCCAGCCAGGAGACGTTTGCTATTCTTCAATTCCTACAGCCTCCTCATCTTCAGATTCCGGTTTTTTCATGATCTGAATATCAAACGGGTCAACATGGATTCCAACCTCAGTGCCAACCGGGAACATATCGGTGCTGTGTACCAGCCATTCATAGTTGTTGGCAAGGACTTCCATTTCATAGTGGACTCCTTTGAAAATCAGATGGGTAACGACACCCTTTAATGTGCCTTCTTCTGGTTTTACAAGATCGATGTCCTCCGGACGGATGACCGCATCGACCGGTTTGTTGGTTCCGAATCCGGTATCCACACACGGGAATTCAGCACCGACAATATTGACCAGCTTATCGCGTACCATGATGGCATTGAAAATGTTGCTATCGCCAATGAAGTCGGCTACGAAAGCATTTTCCGGCTCGTTGTAGATATCTTCTGGTGTACCGATCTGCTGGATGTATCCCTGATTCATGACAACAATCGTGTCAGACATGGTGAGAGCTTCTTCCTGATCGTGGGTAACGTAGATAAATGTAATTCCCAGCTCATTTTTTAAACGGATCAGTTCATACTGCATGTCCTGGCGGAGCTTTAAATCCAGGGCACCGAGAGGTTCATCCAGAAGAAGAACTTTTGGTTCATTTACAATGGCGCGGGCGATGGCAATACGCTGCTGCTGCCCCCCACTTAAAGAATCCGGATAACGGTTCTGGTAACCTTCCAGATTGACCAGTTTTAATGCATAATGAATCTTATCATCGATGTAAGATTTTGATTTCCCTTTGATTTTCAGACCAAAAGCAATATTTTCAGCAATGGTCATATGGGTGAAAAGCGCATATTTCTGGAAAACAGTGTTGAGCTGTCGTTTATTCGGTGCAAGGGATGTAATGTCCTTTCCATCGAAAATTACTTTTCCGGAGTCCGGATTTTCGAATCCGCCGAGGATACGCAGAAGCGTTGTTTTTCCGCAGCCGCTAGGTCCTAAAAGTGTGAGAAATTCATTTTCTCTGATATAAAGGTTCAGGTCGTCCAGAACCAGATTGTCTCCATATGATTTGGAAACACCAACAATGTCAATCAGTTTGTTTGGCATATGTATAATCCTCCTGTGTACTTAAAAACTTGGGGGAGTGCTGACCCAGATCAGGCGTGCCCCGGAAGAAGACGATGCTTCTATATAATGCTTTGCGTGGGGAGTAAAATAAAAGGATTCTCCCTTTTTAGCTTTGTAGACCTTATTGCCTACGTGGATTTTGACGGAACCCTGAAGCACGTATCCGAATTCCTCACCTTCGTGTGGAAGATCCGGGTAGGTTGCACCGCCCGGAGCCAGGGTAAGACGGATCGGTTCCATCATATTGCGCTGGGCATTCGGAATGATCCATTCAATCGTATTCTTCAGATCAGTATCCTTTTTTTCAAAATAATCCTCATCACCGAAGACAACCTGTTCTTCCTCGTCATCGCTGAAAAATTCATTCAGATTGGTGCCGAGACACTGCAGAATATCAACCAGTGTGGCGATAGAAGGAGAAGTAAGATCCCGTTCCAGCTGGGAAATGAATCCCTTCGAAAGCTCACTCCGGTCTGCAAGTTCTTCCTGGGTAAGATTTTTCGCAATACGGAGCTCCCTTACTTTCTGTCCGATGTTCATAAATAGCTCCTTTCTGTAAATTGTTTGTAAAAATAAAAATAAACCTAGAGTTTAGTATTTCTATACACACGACAAGGTTTATTATACTATAGTTTAGAGAAAAAGCAACCGTTTTATAAGGAAAATGGAGGTTTTTTGGAAAAATAAAAATTCGGTAAGAAATGACTAATTTTTGTTTAGACCACCTTTAGACCACTTTGCGAAAATTATATGAAAAAAAATCCCCCGAATCGAAAGGAAATTCGAGGGACTTTAGCTGATTACTAAAAAGTTTTGATTTTCCGATTCCTTACGCTTGGAATCGACAATGATAGGATAGCATAAGAATGAGAATAGCGCAAGTTACTGTTATACGTCTGGAATATCTGCCAGGCGTTTATTTACTAAAAGCTCAAAATCCTCGTTGTCGATACTTCCGTCAAGTCTTAATTTATTTAATTTTACAAGATGATCAAGAAAGATGTTTATTTTTTTAACAGTTTGATTTTCACCGAAAACAAAATATGTGCCATCAGATAATTTGTTTTTTTCATCTGGAAAACATCCTATTTCAAAAATAATGGCGTGTTTCTGAAGTTTTTGCATCACAAGCCCGTCTTTAGATAAAGGATAATCCGGTGGATTTATGGCAGTAAATTCTTCATCAATATCAATATCCACAAAATTAAGCCCATATTTATTAAAATGGGTGTACGCTTCAAAAATAGCTTCACATAATTTCCTTGGTGTAAGCCCGCATTCAAGTTTGTCATGCAAATTAAGCCCAACAAGTTCATCCATAGATAAATCAAGAGCAGAACATATGCGATACATTTGTTCAAATGTAAAAAAATCAGAATTTTTTTCATTTAAGCAAGTTGACATTCGTCCCTGTTGAACCCCTGCTATTTTTGAAAGCTGTTCTTGTGTTAAATTCTTTTGTTTTCTCACTTCATTTAATTTCTTTTTTATAGAAATATAGTCTAATTGTATTTCTCTATCTTCTGCAGACATTTTGATATCTTTTTTATGCATATAAAAACCTCCGAATAAATAATCCATCTATTTTAAATATAATTATATAGTATTTGAATATTTAGTTCAAGTGCCGTTATCATTACTTAATGTAAACATGATGATTCCCGTTAGACGTACTGCAATTATGATGTACTTCTGATTGATGGTGATTTATGTATTTTTATGTTGTGTGCGACAAACAACGACGTTTCATACGTTTAATCACGCATACGGCATGTGACGTGTTGAACATGTTTATGATGATTGCAATCATGGAAACTGTAGACAAGAGAAAAGAAAGGAAAAGATATGAATTTATCAACAAACAAAAATATAAATGGTGAACTTGTTGACTTAGATCAGGCTTGTTCGATTACAAATCTTGGTAGAAATACGGTTCGTAATTTAGCTTCATCTGCCGGAGCAATAAGAAAAATCGGGCGATGCAGCAGAATACGAAAAGATATTCTTCTCAATTACATTGAGGAAAATTGCAAAGCTGAATAGCAGAAAGGGAGTACATACAAAATAGCATGGCAAGAAAAAGGAAGTTTCGACCAAAATCATTTGAAACAATGATATCTGGTGGCGAACCATCTGCAAGCATATATGCATCAATGTTAAAGAGTCCTGCTTGGAAAAAATTGAAACCACGTGCACAAATTTTATATTTGTATATGAAAATGCAATATTACGGAGTAAAGGAAAAAGATAAACCGGAAAGGAATCCGTTATACTTTGTATTTAATGAGGGCATATGGAAAAAGACATACGGATTATACACTAATAATAAAAGTTTTTATCAAGATAGGGATATGCTTGTAAAAAATGGATTTATAGAAATTGTTGAAACAGGAAAAACAACCAGAACAAAAAATATCTATAAATTTTCCGATAACTGGCATGACAGTAGTTAGAAAACATTTTGGCTATTGCAAAATTGCCATAAGAAGTATCTAAAACTTATTACAGGATTGTAATAGTGTAAGGCGTTTTTGGTAAAAGCACTATTACAAAATTGTAATAACTGTACCCCCAAAAACACAGTCAAGACTATTACTGTTCTGTAATACGATTACATAGTAAATCATGATTTATCATTCTATCTGGAGGGAATATGGACAGAAAAACATACAGAAGATACTTAAAGACTAAACACTGGCAGCAGCTTCGACAAGAAGTTCTAAGACGGGCAAATGGACGTTGTGAAAAATGCGGTTATGAACCTTGGAAACGTGGAGTGCATCATCTGACTTATTCCAATGTTGGAAATGAGAAGCTAGATGATCTAATCGTGGTTTGCCCTCGATGTCACATGGAACTGCATGGAATCACCGGAAGACGTAAGCCAGAGAACATGAAAAAGAACAACTAAATAGCTGACCTAGAGATACTTCGACACGGTTAAAAAATGGGTAACTTGCAGACACACTCCCTCACGGTAAAAAAGGCTGAACAACAGCATCGTTCGAGGTAGTAAAAAAAGAGTGACTTGCAGAGACTCCAAGACGAATAAAAAATAGCGGTTAAACTGCTATCGTCTGAGGTACATAAAAAGGACATAGCAAAACAGTTGTGATTTCAAGGTATTTTTATTGAAATTCTGTTTGGAATGTCTGGATCATAAATCAAAAGTGGTCTAAAAAGTGATACTTCATTGAGTGAAAAGCTGAGAAAGCTTGTAAAATAGCGGTTCTATGGAGTTGTGAAAGTAAATCACTAATTTAGTATTATGGAAATAGCAGATCAGGTAAAGGAATATAGTTACGCTGACTGCTGCCGGATACCGTGCCGGGGGTTATGGTGGAATCATCCCCGGGGTGTCTCTGAGGTGCTGAAACAAAGAAAAAATAAAAAAGGGACTTACCCGGAACGGGTAGAAAGAAAGGAAGTAAAAATGATGAGAAAATTTAAATGTGAAAGCGATTTTATGAGAGAAAGCACTAGAATTTATAGAGCATATGTTGAGAGAGAGAAACAGTTAAATGATTTGATTGCGGAAACCAATTCACTTAAAGATTTAACAAATGAAGCAAAAGAAAGAGAGACTAAGAAGATTCAGCAGGAAATTTCTAATAAAAGAGCCGGTATGAAAAAAAGTTTAGCTAATCTGGAAAATGATTTTGCAGATTGGGCATTTGAATTTGCCGATCTGACGGGCGAGGGGCTTGATAGAAAGCTTGCAACAGCTCTTTCTTCTGGAATTAGCTACAGTCCGCAGGAACTGTTGTATCTTGCCAAAAAAGCCGGAAAAAATCAAGCTGACGCACGCTTATTACATGACTATGCAAAATCTCACGGTTATGAGCTTAAAAATTATGTTTCACCAGATCAGAAAATTGAGAAATTCCATAAGATAAATGAAATGTTCGGAAAATTTGCAGATGATGAGTGTGGAAAAGACTGGTTCAGACTTCCAGATGCCGAAATTGATGTTTTCGTTGGAAATCAGTTGGCTTCTGTGGAAGTCATGCCGGAAAATATGGAAATTCGTACTGTAGCGAAGTCTATTGATGAAGAAGTTTCAAGAGATATTGCAGAAAATGAGAAGAAAAAAGCCGAAAATACCGACAAAGACGGAGAATTTCTTAACGGGTTTGGCGTTGATCCAGAAGAACCAGATACAAACTTTTACAAACCGAAAGATGATGCAACCGAAAATGTGAGTCCAGAAGAAGAAAGCGAATACGTAGATCAGTAAAATGGATTTATCAGAAATCAAAACTATTACACAGGCAAAGCAGAGTGACAAGCTCGCTCTGCTAGCCTTGTACAATCAATATTTGCCTTTATTCAAAAAACTATGCCGTAATCGTGCGGATTATTCTAATGTTATGGAATATGATGATTTACTACAAGAATGCTTTCTAGCTCTGAAAAGTACCGTAAACAGCTATAGTTTTGAGCGTGGAGCAAGTTTCAAGACGTATTTATACAGTTGTGTGAAATGGCATTTAAACAGAGTGATCGCAAAGCACTCTAATGTGACGGAAAATCAACTGACATTGATACTGCAAATAAAAAAGTTCCGGGAGAATTATGAAAAACAGCATGGACATATGCCGGATGATGGTTTAGTGATGCGTGAGTTCTTTATTTCAAGAGATTTTTTACGGGAATTGGACATTTTAAAGGATTTAAAAGTCACTTCCATAGATGTTCCAATCGGTGAAGATGATGAAAGCACATTAGCGGAACTGCTGCCGGGTGTGGCTGATCTGGAAGAAAAGACTGTAAGAAAGTTATCTATAGCGGAATTTTGGGAAATTCTCAATGATGTTTTATTGCCTGCTGAAAGTGAAGTTATCAAATTGTTTTATCTGGATAATTTAACATTGTCACAAATTGCAGCACATACAGGAGATACAGAACGGCAAGTCCGGCAATTACAACAGCAAGCACTAAAAAAGTTGAGAATGCAAAGAAAAATCAAAGAAATTATTTAAAGAAAGAGGTATTAACATGAGTGATAATTGTTATTTTGAAATGAATGAAGTTGAAGCAAATCTTGAAAACATGATGAATTCTTTGGAATTTGCTAATTATCAGATTGCCACTGGAAATATCTTTTCAGCAGACGAACCGAGAGATCAGGCATCAATTGAAAAAATGAACGATTTAACAGATGCTATTTCAGATCAGCTTTGTGATGCTATGTATAATTTGCGTGAGCTTCAGAAAATTGTTGATGGTTCTATAGAAGTATTGCCAGAAGAAGAACTTCCAGAAGAAATAAAAAAAAACCAGAAAAAAGGGCATATCTTTATGCATGAAGTTGATTGCGTAGATGCAATTACTCACTTACAAGGGGCAGAAGTTATCTCCATGGGAAATATTAAGTTTGACGGAGAAGATGCAACAGAAATTATTTTCAAGACAAAGGACGGTAAAAAAATTGAACTGATTCATACAATGGATACATTACTGTGTTCGGGGGTGTATGAATAATGTCTAAGATCACACCAATGAAAGCAATTAGATTAAAATGTTTGGAATGTTGCGCCGGGCAACGGTTAGAGGTTCGAGAGTGCCTTTTAAAAACTTGCCCTCTATTCCCGTACAGAATGGGACACCGACCGCAAGCTGAACAATTTACCACTGAAAGCATTGAAATTGATAACTAGTGCCTTAGCTATGGAGTTATTTGCACAGAATCGAAAATAAGACAGCAAAAAGGCAAGGGAAAACATACCTTGCCTTTAAAATTATCATTTTACCTTATCTTCATTGACATAAGACTGCAAAATGATGTTGATTAAGTTGTTTAAACTTCGGTTTTCACGTTTCGCAATCTCTTCCAGATTAGCTTTTAACTCTTCTGAAATTCTTACAGTTGTTGGAATGGTATTCCCCATAAAAACAGCTCCTTTCGATGTTATTTTAGCATGAAAACAATATGAATACAATTGTATTCATATTGACATCTGTAAAAAGTGATGACAAAATGAATACAAACGAATACAAATGAATGCTTTTTTGAAAGGATGATGCAAAATGGAAAATGAACAAAGACTTGAAGATGCTCTATCTGATGTAAAAGCAGAGTTAAGTGAACTCAAAATGGCACTAAACGAAATCACAGATAGATATGATACGTATTGGAGCTTGAACATGAAAGAAGCTATAAAATTTTACAAAGGGGATACAGACAATAAAGTTGGAGAAGCAAGCTGTCAATTTCTTTTTGAACATGAGCGCATTATGTGGCTTGTGCGCACTGCAAGAGTGTATTGCGAAAGTGCGGAGAATATTTGCAAAAGCGTTGAAGTGAAAGGAGAAGAGTTATGAAAGTAAAATATATGAAACCAGAGAAGAAAGTGCCTGTGAAATATGTTTTGATGCAGGATAAACCAAAAAAGGTAAAAGTTAATGTGTCAAATGGCGGTGAAAGAGCCGTTCAAGAGCCGTTAAAAAATGGCGAGACAATATTTTCATATACCAACGGCAACGCAAAGGAAGAAAAACAGCTAATGAAACATATCACATTAACTACGGAAGAAGCCGTTGATCTTGAAATGTATTTTGCACTTACACATCAAAGAATCACAGACGAAATTGAAGTATGGGAAAGTCTGAAAGATAATCCGACAGCTCCGGCAGCCGGAAAAAATCTGATTTTCTGGAAAAAGATGGAAACACTAATAAACAGGGTAAGTAAAGAATTAAGGTAGGAAGATGTGATATTATGGCAGCAGTTACAAAGGGGAAGAAGTTACCAACAGGGATCAGAAAGAAAAATACAAATTCCTTTGAAATCAGAGTGAAACATGATGGAAAAACATATTATGAATATGCTCCGACTCTCACCGAAGCAAAGAAAAAGAGAGTTGATTTAAAATACCGGCTTGCGCATGGAACATATATCAAACCGACAAGTTATACTTTTGATGAATGGTTCAATTTCTGGATTGAAAATTATAAAATGAATTCTGTTAAGATCGGAACAATCCAAACGTATCGCAATTATTATAATTCATGTGTAAAAGAGCGTTTCGGAAATGTGAAGCTTGATAAAATAAAGGGTGCAGATATTCAGGCATTTTATAATGATCTTGTGAAAAGCAATCATAAACTAGCTACAATTAAGGTTATAAAGGCTTTTATGAGTAATGCTTTTAAACAAGCCGTAAAAGATGGAATAATAGTTAGAAACCCCTTTGATGCTACCAATTTACCACGCAATACCAAACCAGAAAAGGAAAGAAAAGCATTGACCAGAGAGCAGCAGAGCTTGTTTATGGAATATGCAAAGGATAGCTATTTGTATAATCTTTTTGCTGTTATGCTTAGAACTGGGATGCGTTCCGGGGAAATCCGGGGGCTTCGTTGGAGTGATATTGACAGAAAAGAAAATGTAATACACATTACAAGAACTCTAAAGTATATCAATGGACAAGGATTTATGGATGATACAGCAAAAACAAAAACATCAGTCAGAGATGTACCGTTAATGGCTGATACAATGAATTATTTGGAAAACCAGAAAAATTACTGGTCATTTAAGGTAGAGAAAATCGACAGGTATTTATTTTGCACTGTAGATGGAAACCCGATCAGTGTCCAGATGTTACAAACGGAAATTGATAATGTTGTTGGAAAAATACATGAAGCCGGGCAAGATTTTCCACGGATCACAAGTCATGTATTTCGTCATACATTCGCTACAAGAGCCATTGAAGCCGGAATGAAACCGCAAGTATTTAAAACTATTCTTGGACATAGTTCTTTAGCTATGACAATGGATTTGTACAGCCATGTACTACCAGATACAAAAGCGGAAGAAATGCAGAAAATAGCAAGTATATTTTAGGAGAGAGCAGCCGTTGAAGCTGCTCTTTTTGTGCAGAAATTTAGCCCACTTTTAGCCCACCTCTGAATAAACGTTGGCGGACATAGACGAACAAAAAGCCCCGAAAAATCAAAGGATTCGGGGCGAAAAGAACAACTATGGAAGTAGATGGACGATAAACTTGTAAACCTAGAGTTTAGTATTTCTATACACACGACAAGGTTTATTATACTATAGTT
>OLQM01000494.1_pt1 | contig 46325 bp, 36 predicted proteins | sample 1673161 | NCBI WGS metagenome assembly OLQM01 (sample SAMEA3136761, study PRJEB25190) | human gut metagenome | reverse complement strand
TTGTTATACATCTGAAAGAAGCTGCCGGTGGCATGCCGTTGACGGGGTTCATATTGTGCGCCACGCGGTCCGCGAGGAAGAGCGCAGCGAGCTCCGAGGATGTGCGCTGCCTTGCGCCGCTGAGCACATCTCTTATCATACCACCGGTCACCGACTCGGTGGGCTCGGCGGTCGGATACACATTTCTGCCCTGCGACTTAAGATAAGCGCAAAGCAGAGCCGTCTGGGTGCCCTTGCCGGAACCGTCAAGTCCCTCGACTACAATAAATTTTCCTCTCATAATACGCGGTAGTCCTCCGTGTAAATGAAGGTGCATTTGTCGAGCTGTTTGTCAGACACTTTTATCTTCGACGGGAAGCTCGACTTGACCGCCTTTGCCATATCAATCTGCTCGCCGCAGAGGGTGGCTCTTGCATATTCAAACGCTGCCTCGGTCATTGAAGATGCGGTCAGATCGTCCCACACGATGAACTGGTTCTTCGTGCCGCCGTTCGCTCTTATCGCGGCTCTGACCTTGCTGAACACCTTGGACTTGTTGTCCCACTTCTTGCCGACCTCGATATCAAAAGCGGCGGTGTAGCCGTCATAGATGCTCGGGAAGCTTGTGCCCGCGACGATTATGCCGTTCGGGCAGGCGTTCTTTATAAGCTCCGCCTGAGAAGATATATCGGCGCAATAAGCCGCAATCTTCTTGCCCTCGAAATTCTTGAGCTGGCGGGCGATATCCTCTTTCATGAAACTCTGCGCGCCCTTTATGCCGAGAGCCTGCGAGACATCGTAGCAGTTGACAAATTTATATGTCATGCCGAGCTCCTCGCACTTCTTCTCAGCCGCTTCGCGCGACTCCTTGATGCTCGGGGTGCTCTGCTGAACGCCGGTGGCGTAATAGACAAAGACCTGCGCGCCGCGTCCGTGCGCCTCTTCGACCATCATCGCCGCGTCCTTGGCGGTATCTATCGCAAGAATGGCATCGGCGGACTTCGCAAGAGTCTGGATATTCTCCTCGGGTGCAGTGCAGACGATGAGCTTATCGGGGTTCTTTGCCTTTGCCGCTCTGACTGCCGCGACGGCTCCGAGATTCGCTCTCGCGATAACTATCGCGCCGTAGCTCGCATCGGAGGCGATATCGTTGACGCGCTTATAGAAATCGAGAATGCCCGAAGTGCCGACGCGCGTGTCGGTATAGACAACATGCTCGACATAGGAATATTCGCTCGCAAGCTGAGCCGCACGCTGATATTCCTCGGGATTCTGCGACAGGGTCGCTGTGACTATGGCGATCTTTTTGCCGGGCGCTTTGCCTCCGGCTCCGCCCGAGCACGCGCACATACCTATGGCGACTGCCAGGATGAGCAGGAATGCTGCTGCGGCTTTGAAAGTCTTTTTCATATGATACACCTTATTTTTCCATGAACGCTTCGGCGATGCGCGCGGTGCTGTGCCCGTCGCAGGCGTCCATAAAATAGTTTCTGAAGTTTTCAATTTCCGCGCTGTCGAAGCCGGACTGCGCCTGCCTGACGGCGGAAATAATGCCCTCGGTATCCCGGACTATAGGGCCGGGAACGAAGTCCTCATATTTGTTATAGAAGCTGCGGTCGCGGTCATATTCTTCGAGATCATAGGCAAAGAATATCATCGGACGGCTGAGCAGCGAATATTCAAAGATTACGGACGAATAGTCGCTTATCAGCATATCAGCCGCGCACATGGCGAGGTCGATTCGCACATCTTTTGAGATATCGAACACGAAATTCTCATATTTTTCGCGCTCTTCGGTGCTGAGCGAAAAGCGTTTCGCCGTCTGCGGATGGAGCTTATACAGCAGGACGAAATCGTCGGACAGTTCCGCATTCATGCGCTCGATATCAAGCTTCAGATCCATATAGGACTTGAGAATCGAGTTGCCGCGAAATGTCGGGGCATAGAGGATTATCTTCCTGTCCCCTATCTGCGGGAATTTTTTGAGCATTTCCTCACGGGCGGACGAGACGAAATCGGGATTGAAATAAATATCCGTCCTCGGCACACCGAGAGGTCTGATTATGCTCTCCGGGCAGTTGAACGCCTCGGCATAATACGGAATAATATTGCGCGCCGACACGGTGACTGCGGTATAGGTGTTGTGGATCGGATAGCGTTCGAGGCTCTTTCTGTCCGCGCCCCACTTGAGGTCGGCGGTCGAATAGCCCCATTTTTTGAACGCACCGCACGCATGCCAAAGCTGAATGACCTCGGTGCCCTTTCGCGGATGATTCGCGAACAGCGGGAAGAACGCATCCTCAACAAAGACGAGTTTGCTCGTCGCATACTCGCGCTGGAAGCGGATATTCTGCCTGAACTCCGCCACCCTCGCGCTTATACTGCCCGCTCCCGCGGGAATGAGCATCTCGGTGCAGTGCATCCCGCGCGCCTCAAGCTCGCGCTTCATGCAGGACAGGTTGTCCGGAAGCGTTCTGCTGTTTGAAGCAAGGAGCACCTTTTTTTCGTCTATCGGCTTTTTCGCCGCGCGCCTGTAGACCGCAGGCCAAATGCGGTAATAGAGCAGGTGGCGGCGCATATCGCCGAGTTTTTTTATCAGTCTTATAAGCAGTGACTTCATCTGTCGCTTTCTTCCTTAAAAATGCAGCTTGGAGTTGACTTCCTGCACGGCCTTTTCGTCGAGCTTCAACACCTTGCGGTCATATGTATACATTCCGTTGACCTCGAACTCGACGTCGCTGACCTGAGTATAAACAGTGGCGCAAAGTCCTTTCTTTATCAGCGGGATGACCTGCTTCTCGTGCAGCTTCTTATAAGCCGCGGAGAGCTTCTCCTTCGACCTGAACATGATATAGCCGAAGCTCTTCTGCTTGTTCCAGACGTGACCGTCGAGAATCATGCTGTATCCGCCGTATTCGCTTATGACGAACGGTCTGCCGTCAAGCTTCGGCATATGAATCGGCAGAATATATTTGTGCATGCTCTTGAGGTCGCAGCCCTTCTGATCGTACCAGCCGCTCGCGTGGTCAACGATTCTCGATGGATCGTATGCCTTGACGGCATCGCCGATCTCCTTCGCGTCGAACTGACCCCAGCCCTCGTTGAAGGGCACCCAGCAACCGATGCAGGTGCAGTTATAGAGATTGTCTATCATCTCGAACAGCTCGCGGCGGTAGTCATCGCGCCACTCCTTTTCGCCGCGGCTGAACCAGTTATATTTATTATCCTTGACGCCGATGCCGATATTCGGCAGAACACCCGCAAGGATATTTCCGATATACTCGCCGCCGCTGACCATATCCTGCCAGACTATCATGCCGAGTCTGTCGCAGTGATAGTACCAGCGCAGGGGCTCGACCTTGATATGCTTTCTGAGCATATTAAAGCCGAGGCGCTTCATCTCGGCGATATCGAATATCATCGCTTCGTCGTTGGGTGGAGTCAGACCGCCGTCGCTCCAATAGCCCTGATCGAGCAGGCCGCGCTGGAAATAGGGCTCGTTATTGAGCATAAGGCGCGGCAGGCCCTGCTTGTCCTTGCCGATGCTGAACTTTCTCATGCCGAAATAGCTCTTGACGGTATCGACAGCTTCGCCGTTTTTCTTCACGGTGAGTACAAGGTCATAGAGAGTCGGGCTCTCGGGGCTCCAGAGTTTCGCATCGGGCACGGGAAGATGCGCGTTGAGCTTCATCTCGCCGGAATACACCTGCTCGCCGCCGAGCGAAATCTCAGCCTCTATCGTGCAGCCGTCAAGTCCCTCGCCGGTGCAGGAGACGATTATCTCTCCCGCGTCGATATCGGGGGTCAGGCGCACGCAGGTGATATGGCTCTGAGCCACGGGCTCAAGCCACACGGTCTGCCAGATTCCGGAGGTTCCGGTATACCAGAAGCCGACGGATTTGAGAACCTGCTTGCCGCGGTTCTGCCAGCCCTTGTCGGTCGGGTCATAGACCTTGACAACAAGTTCATTTTCGCCGTCGACAAGTTCGTCGGTTATATCAAAAGAGAACGGGCAATAGCCGCCGGTATGAGTGCCAACGGAGACGCCGTTGACAAACACCTCGCACTGCCAATCGACAGCGCCGAAATGCAGAATGCAGCGCTTATTATCAAAGCGGCTGTCGAGAGTGAACCCCTTTCTGTACCAAAGGCGCTCGTCGGGCTGAAGCGCGCGCTGAACGCCGGAGAGCTGGCTCTCGATGGCGAAAGGCAGGATTATCTTGCCGCTGAAATCTTTCGGGCAGGCGTCGCCCGCCGGGGTTATCTCATAATCGCACTCGCCGTTGAGGCACATCCAATCCTCGCGCACAAGCTGTGGGCGGGGATACTCCGGAAGAGGACAGTTTTTGTCCACATCGTCAAAGAATCGGGTTTTCAGATCGTTCACTTACTCAACCTCCGCAATTTAATTAAAAAGTCACATAGTATTATACATTAATTTATGCGTTTTGTCTATAGATTTATTCTCTGTGCCACTTCACGCCCTGGGCGGTATCCTCGAGGACGATGCCCATTTCCTTGAGCTGATCTCTGATTCTGTCCGCCTCGGCCCAGTTTTTCTCCTTGCGGGCGTTCGTGCGCGCCTCGATAAGGGCTTCGACATCGCTGTCGAGAGTCTCGGTTTTGCGGTTATAGACGAGTCCGAGCACGCCGGTCAGCTCATCGAACATGGCTATCGCACCCTCAACAAGCGCCTTTGAGGGGGTCTTGCCGACAACATTTGTATTGATATCGCGGACGAGCTCAAATATCGAAGCGATGGCGTCGGCGGTGTTGAGATCGTCGTCCATAGCGGAGATAAACTGCTCTCTGTATTTATCAAATCCGTCGATAATCGCCTTATCGCCGTCATGCTCTGCGTCGGCAGCGTTCTTGAGCTCGAAATCGAGCGAATCGCGGCAAGTATAGAGTCTGTTGAGCGCGGCGATGCACTGCTCGATGATATCGGTGCTGTAGTTTATCGGGCTTCTGTACTGAGCGGAGATGAGCAGATAGCGGATCGGCTCATAGCCGTATTTTTCGGCAACATCGCGCACGGTGAAGAAATTGCCGAGGGACTTCGACATCTTCACATTATCGACGTTGATATAGCCGTTGTGCATCCAATAATGGGCGAACGGCTTGCCGGTGAAGCACTCGCTCTGGGCTATCTCATTCTCATGGTGCGGGAAGATGAGATCCTGACCGCCGCAGTGAATGTCAATGGTGTCGCCGAGATAGCGCCAGTTCATCGCGGAGCACTCGATATGCCAGCCGGGTCTGCCCTTGCCCCACGGGGAATCCCATGCGGGCTCGCCGGGTTTCGCAGCTTTCCAGACGGCGAAGTCCATCGGCTCGCGCTTGACCTCGCCGACCATTATACGCGCGCCCGCCTCAAGATCCTCGAGCGGCTGATGCGAGAGCTTGCCGTAATCCTTGAACTTCTCGGTGCTGAAATAAACGTCGCCCTGTGCCTCATAGGCATAGCCCTTTTCGATAAGGGTCGAGATTATCTGAATGATGGCGTCGATATTCTCGGTAGCCTTCGGATTTATCGTTGCGTGGCGGACATTGAGTCCGTCGGCATCGGTCCAGAACTCTTTTATATAGCGCTCGGAAATCTCGGAGAAATCAACATGCTCCTCGTTTGCGCGTCTGATTATCTTATCGTCGATATCCGTGAAATTCTGAACGAACTTCACATTGTAGCCGCGATATTCGAGATAGCGGCGCAGGATATCGAAGATGCACAGCGGGCGGGCATTGCCGATGTGGATATAGTTATACACGGTCGGGCCGCAGGCGTACATCTTGATCTCGCCCGGAGTTATCGGGACAAGTTCTTCCTTTTTTCTTGTGAGAGTGTTATAGACTTTCATTTATATCTTCCTTTCAGTCAATTTCCTGTGTGTTTTCCTGCTCCTCAAGCTGTTTTCTCAGCTGGGAGACCTGATGCTCGAGCCTGCAAAGCTCCTGCGCGACCGGGTCGGGTATATGCACCTGGTCGAGATCGTCGACCCTGACCCCGTTGCGGCGAACGATATGAGCCGGAACGCCGACGGCGGTACAGTCGGGCGGAATCTCATCGAGAACCACTGCGCCCGCGGCGATATTCGAGTTATCGCCGACTTTGAACGGGCCGAGCACCTTTGCGCCCGCGCCGATCATGACATTGTTGCCGATAGTCGGATGGCGTTTGCCGGTATCCTTGCCGGTACCGCCGAGCGTCACACCCTGATATATCATAACATCGTCGCCGATAACGGCGGTCTCGCCGATAACGACGCCGGTGCCATGGTCGATGAAAAAGCGCCTGCCGATGGTCGCCGCCGGGTGTATCTCTATCCCGGTTTTACGCGCCGCCCGCTGCGATATCCAGCGTGCGAGGAAGAACATCCTGCGGCGATAGCACCAATTGGCTCTGCGGTGCATTCTTATAGCTTTAAGACCCGGATAGAGGAAGAAGATTTCGAGCGCGCTTCTCGCGGCGGGGTCGCGCCGTTTGAAGGTGCTTATATCCTCCCTGAGCCTGTCAAACATAAATATCAACTCCTTGAGCTCGGATAAAATTGCTGCCGCGATGCGGCGTTAGTTGTTTGGAGTGCGTATGCGCTGTTAATAAGTCTGTGCATTTTCGCGGATGGATGATATCCGCCCCTACAGCCGCTCAATATACAAAAAGCCTCCGTTATCCTTGCGGACAACGGAGGCGCCTGAGCGCGGTTCCACTCCTGTTTATATCTCTGCGCGCAAATACGCGCCCGGCCGATAACGGTGCCTTCCGCGCAGGGATACTGTTGTTCCCCCTGCGTGCTGACGGGTGCATTTCGCCTTCATACGGCAAGGAGCTTTCTCAGCTTCGGGCTCCCTCTCTTTTGCCGCGAATATCCGGCTACTTCTCCCGGTAAACGCATGTTATTTTTTGGTTTTTGTCAGCCGATATGACTCGCATATCTACTAATCATTATATTGAAATCACTTGGAAAAGTCAATAAGTTTTTTGCTGTCCACAAAATATGTGATGCCCGAAACGACCGTCAGAACGGCGGTTATCCAGAGCATGATATTCGACACTCTCGCGAGGGTGAACCAGCCGGCGTTTGCGAAAATATCAAACGTCGCGTCAAGCTCGGCAAGGAGCATGATAACAATAGTGAACACCATCTGGCTGACGGTCTTTGCCTTGCCCCAATAATTCGCGGGGATAACAATGCCCTGCGCCGTGGCGATAAGGCGGACGCCTGCGACGGCGAACTCGCGGGTGAGGACTATCATGACGATCCAGATGCTGCACCAGCCCTCGCGCATGAATGCGAGCAGAGCGGCAGTGGTGAGCATTTTATCGGCGAGCGGATCGAGAAGCTTGCCGAAAACGGTGATGAGATTATTTTTTCGTGCAATCTTGCCGTCGAGCATATCGGTCAGCGACGCGACTGCAAAAACGGCGAGCGCGACTATGTAATGATAAGGGAACTCAATAAGCATCAGCGCGAGATAAATAGGCGCGAGGAACATTCTTATGAGCGTCAGTTTATTGGGCAGATTCAGCTTCTGCATGTCAATTCCCCTTTCCGGGTTTTATTTTACTGTTCTTCCGAGCAGGTCATATTCGTTAACGCCGAGTATCTCGACATCGACGAACTCGCCTTCTTTTATGAAATCGGGCGAAGTGAAGATTATCTTGCCGTCGATATCGGGCGCGTCCATATATGAGCGACCCGAGTAGCTGTCGGTATAATCATCGTAGCTCTCGGTGAGCACGCGCAGGGTCTTGCCGATCATATTGTTGTTCTTTTCGGTCATTATCTCATACTGATCCTGCATGATGACCTCGGCGCGGCGGGATTTGACATCGTTGTCAACCTGATTCTCCATCTTCGCGGCAGGAGTACCCTCCTGCGGGGAATATTCAAAGCATCCGAGGCGCTCGAACTCCTCCTCGTTGACGAACTCGGCGAGCGTCTCAAACTCGTCGTCGTCCTCGCCGGGGAAACCGACTATAAACGTCGTGCGGATAGCAATATCCGGCATACGCTCGCGCAGTTTTCTTATGACCTCGCGGGTCTCTTCCGCGGTGCTGTGGCGGTTCATCGCCTTGAGGATTTTATCGTCCGCGTGCTGGAGCGGCAGGTCTATATAATGGAGCACCTTGGGCTGGGAAGCCATGGTGTCGATAAGCTCGTCGGTTATCTTATCGGGATAGCAATAGAGCAGACGTATCCACTCGATGCCGTCGATCTCACAGAGCAAATCAAGCAGATGAGCGAGCCTGTATTCGCCGTAGATATCAATGCCGTAGGACGAGACATCCTGCGCGATAAGCACGAGCTCTTTGACGCCCCCATTCGCGAGGGTCTTTGCCTCTTCGACTATGCTCTCCTCGTCGCGGCTGCGGAAGGGTCCGCGGATGGACGGGATGGCGCAATAGGTGCAGCAGTTCGAGCAGCCCTCGGCTATCTTGAGATACGCCCAGTAATCGGGAGTGGTGAGCACGCGCTCGCCGCACATGGGAAGCTCTTTTTTGTCGGGGAAAACATTGGTCTGCTTGCCGTCGAGAACCTCGTCAACTATCTTGTCGATATCGCCGTTTGCGCCGATGCCGACGACCGCATCAACCTCGGGAATCTCCTGAAGTATCTCGTCGCGGTAGCGCTCGGCGAGGCATCCGGTGACAATGACCGCGCGGACAAGTCCGTCTTTTTTGAGGCCGACCATCTCCAGAATTGTGTCGATAGCCTCCTGCTTGGCGGAGTCGATAAACGCGCAGGTGTTGACTATAACTGCGTCGAGGCGCTCGAAATTGTCCGCATTTTCAAATCCGGCGTTCTGAAGCTTTGCGAGCATCAGCTCACCGTCGACCTGATTCTTCGGGCAGCCGAGCGACACGAATAAAACTCTTCTTTTCTTCATCAAACAGTTCTTCCTTTCGCTTGATAACAGAAATTATACACTATTTTTTCCTTTTCTTATCTTCTAACAGGAAAATTGATCGTCCGTATCTGCATATTCCTCGTCCACAGAGCGCATTGCCGAACGGATATCGGAATAGCCGTAGCCGAGGCGGGTCAGGGCGTTGAAGGTGCGCCGCCTGCCCTTTTCATCGGAAAATTTGCCGGCAAATTTGGTCTCCAGCAGATTTTTTATCCGCTCAACATCGTCGCCGTCGAGCTCTTCGGCACATTCGCTCGCCGTCTCGCGCGATATTCCGCGCTGTCTGAGTTCCTGTTCGATGCGCTTTTTGCCCATGCCGCGCCGCTCATACAGCTCCTGCGCGAGGGTATGGGCATAGCGCTCGTCGTTGACATAGCCCATCTCTTCAAGGCGTTCGACCGCTTCGCGCGCAAACTCCGCGCCGGAGCGGCGGGCAACCTTTCGCTGAAGCTCCTTTGACGAATGGTCGCGCCGCGAGAGAATATCGACAGCCGCGTTAAATGCACGGCAGGAGCCTGCCGCCTCGCAAAAGGCGGCAAACTCCGCATCGTCAATTTCATCGCCGGAGCGTATATTCTGACTCGCCCAGAAATCCCGGGTAACGGTCAGACGGTACTCCCCGTCGACAAGTATATGTATTTTTTGTCCCCTGCCCTGCTGTGCCGTTATCTTCATCAATCGTCATCATCAACAACGATGTCAAGCTTCGCCTTTGCGCCGGAACGGCTCGTGGGCTTCTTGGGCATCGCGGCGGGTGCAGGCTCGGCGGCAGTCGACAGTTTTATCATTCTCATCCACTACTTCATAACCATGAATGGCCGAATGCAGAACGGTTCCTTCATAATCTGCCGTAAACAACAAATTACTGCCCCCGCCAATATGCAACCATGACGGTTTTAAATAATCCTTATTTGATAATATAGCCTTCAATTCAGCAACCGACCCATATTCTACAAACACAGACGCCTTTACATCCATGCCGAAAGTATTATGCGGCAACAATGAATACTCCTTTATTTCTTTCATCAGTCATTAACAGGGTTAATCGCTTAAATCTTCAAACTGCACTAATTTCCACAACCCATTGCGCCGTTCAAAGTAAAGCGTATTATTAAATCCATTACCGAATCCTTTTATCTCAATTACCTTTGTATTCGATTTAGAATTCTCATTCTGTCCATAATTTACATTTGTCAGAAACTCGCGGGGAAGCACCGGCTGAAAAGCAAACCACTGTCCTGCCTCAAGGGTAGTTTCAATTATTTGAAATTCATCGTCCGGGTCTACCGTAACAAACTTCAATGGATTATGAAGGCGTGTTTGCTGGAAAAGAGAATCATTGGCAAAATGTTCATAGAACTCATAGAAGCTCTCCTTGCTGTCCTCATTCTCCGGCATATCTGCAAAATCAATGGCTTCCAACTTCCACAACCCCTTCAAACGTTCAAAATAATATCTCTTAATCTTGTTTGTCTTCAGATAAATCCACTCAATCTTCACACTGGTAGCAGTAGTATCCTTTTCCGCTTCCATATCCACCGCCTTGTCAAAAAGAACAGTATAAGAGTCCAATTGGCTGAACAACGGGTCGTGTTTCCAATCTTTCTTTTCGATATGTTCCTTCTTATCCATCGTATAATAAGGCAAGGGGAACACAATACGCGACACTTGCAGCTTTTCGTCAATTGCAAAATTGTAGATAAAGTCGGCAAAACTTTCATCTGCGGTAGCCGGAACCATCGGTTCTTCTTCCACCACTTCCATCACTTCCACCGTATCAGGAACGGCAGCCAGCGAATCAATCTCTTCAGTGAGCATCTCGAAGGGGTCTATTTTCTTTTTACCACCTCCACAGGAGCTAATCAGCACAAGCAGACAAACTCCGATAATCAGTTTCTTCATTTTCTATTTTTAGAAAAAATCAATGCAAAAGTATCTCTTTTTTTAGTTTTCAGCAAAATATTCGGTTTAATTCGCTAACTTTGCGGTCATTAAAAAAATAAAGAAGAAAGTATGTTAGCTAAAATAGAACAATTACTTCAGGAAATTGAAGGCTTACACGCTGCTAATGCAGAGGAATTAGAAGCCCTCCGTATTAAATATCTCAGTAAAAAAGGAGCAATTAATGAGTTGATGGCAGACTTCCGCAATGTACCTGCCGACCAAAAGAAGGAAGTGGGAATGAAACTGAATGAGCTGAAAAACAAGGCTCAGGAACGTATATCCACATTGAAGGAAGCTTTTGAAACACAAGACAACGGTGCCGCTGAAATGGATCTTACCCGCACGGCATACCCTATCGAATTGGGAACCCGCCATCCGTTAAGTATTGTCAAGAATGAAATTATCGATATTTTCCACCGTCTCGGTTTCAGTATTGCCGACGGACCGGAAATAGAAGATGACTGGCATGTTTTTTCTTCCATGAACTTTGCCGAAGATCATCCGGCACGCGATATGCAGGATACTTTCTTCGTTGAAGCCAACCCTGAGCATGTACAGGGCAATGTCATTTTGCGCACGCATACTTCATCCGTACAAAGCCGGGTAATGGAAAGCACCCAGCCACCCATCCGAATTATTTGTCCGGGGCGCGTATATCGCAACGAGGCTATCAGCTATCGTGCACATGCGTTTTTCCATCAGGTAGAAGCTCTCTATATTGACAAAAACGTGTCATTCACCGACCTGAAACAAGTATTGCTTTTATTTGCGAAGGAAATGTTCGGTGCCGAAACTCAAATCCGTTTACGTCCTTCTTACTTCCCCTTCACCGAGCCAAGTGCGGAAATGGATATCAGCTGTAATATCTGCGGTGGAAAAGGATGTCCGTTCTGTAAAGGAACCGGCTGGGTAGAAATTTTGGGTTGCGGTATGGTAGACCCGAATGTACTGGAAGCCAACGGCATTGACAGCAAAGTTTATTCAGGATATGCATTGGGTATGGGTATCGAACGTATCACCAACCTGAAATATCGCGTAAACGACCTGCGTTTGTTCTCTGAAAATGATACACGTTTCTTAAAAGAGTTCGAAGCTGCCAATTAATCAGTCTTTGTTTTGAATTTCATAAAACGATTAATAGACGGAACATTCTTTTGTCTGTTAATCGTTTCTTTATATGACAATATATGAAAGATAAGCTAGTAACAAAAAACTATATAGAAATTCTCGCAGCCAACTTTCTGCTCTACTTTGGTTTCTATTTACTAATGCCGGTACTGCCGTTCTATTTAGCCGAGATATTTAACAGCGAAAAAGGAACCATTGGTATTATCCTTTCATGTTACACAATAGCTGCCTTATGTATCCGTCCGTTTTCGGGCTATCTGCTGGATACTTTTGCCAGAAAACCGCTTTATTTATTAGCTTATTTTCTTTTTACGGCTGCCTTCGGCGGATATCTGTTGGCGGGCACCCTCACTTTATTCACACTTATCCGCATCTTCCACGGCTTAGCCTTCGGAACGGTCACAGTAGCAGGAAACACGGTAGTCATCGACATCATGCCCAGTTCACGGCGTGGAGAGGGACTGGGATATTATGGAATGATGAACAACACGGCAATGAGCATCGGCCCGATGGTAGGACTATTTCTACATAATGCATACTCTTTTGAAGTGATATTTTGGTGTGCACTGGTCAGTTGCGCTTTGGGACTGGTCATGGCATCATTGGTGAAAACCCCCGTCAAAGAGCCCGTGAAAAGAGAACCGATATCGCTCGACCGATTTATTTTATTGAAAGGCATTCCTGCCGGAATCTGCCTGTTACTACTGTCCGTACCTTACGGAATGACCTCCAACTATATTGCCATGTATTCGCAACAAATAGGAATTACGGCTGAAACAGGTTTCTTTTTCACATTTATGGCTTTTGGAATGGCTACCAGCCGACTATTCAGCGGACGATTGGTTGACCGTGGCAAGATAACACAAGTTATCGAAGCCGGACTTTATTTGGTTTGTTTCTGCTTTTTCGGGCTGAGTGCCTGTGGGTGGTTAATCGACTTCAGCCTACAGTGGACTACCTATTTCTTCTTTTTCATAGCTTTATTACTGGGTATCGGTTTTGGAACCATGTTTCCGGCATTCAATACATTGTTTGTCAATCTGGCTCCCAACAGCCAACGAGGTACAGCTACCAGCACTTACCTTACTTCATGGGATGTAGGTATAGGAGTGGGTATGCTGGCAGGCGGATATATCGCACAAATAGCCACTTTCAAAATAGCTTATTTATTCGGAGCAGTATTAACGGTTATTTCTTTATTCTACTTCCGGACAAAAGTAGCTCCACACTTTCATCAGCATAAGCTACGTTAGTCCTTGTACGTCAGCACCATAATATGAGAAAGACGGTCCTCAGAAATTGACAGTTGGGTAGACAGAATAAATGAATGAAATAAAGTAGCATTCTCTAAAATAAACGGCGGCAGATAAGGGCGAAAACGCTCAGGATTTTCAGAAACCTTATGCATATCGGCCACTAACATGAAAGAAGCGTCACGAGAAAGATTCGCCACACACTCGTCAAACAGTGTCCGACCACTACCGTCGTTTTCTTCTATTGCTTCATCCATATACCCGTTCATCGAATCTTTATTGCCCGAAATAACAACGCTGTCTTCCTTGACATCGGGCACTGACTGCATTTTTGCCACAAATTCGGAAGTACAGCTGCAAGTATCAGGCATAAAAGTATCCCCCGTAAGATATACCACATCACTATTCATATGAAAATCAAACTCACTCCAGCAACGATTATTATTCTGCAGGAAAGGCATTGAAGTCGTACGACCATATAATGTGAGGAAATTATGAGACTTCTTTTTCTCAAATACCTTCGAGAATACCTCATCATCACTCAATGCCGTTTCGTCCTCCTTGGCATCTATAACTTCTTCTATTAACCGCTTCTGATAACTCGCGACAAAGAAACCTGACCCACTATAAACAGCCAAAAATTCATTATTATTCAAAGGATAAATATAAATATTCTTTCCTCTATATTTTTCTTTCTTCGGCTGAAACTCACCCGGAGCACGCTCTTGCAACATATCGGCAAGTAACTTTTCGTCTCCTGCACCCATGCGGAAATATACAACCTGATCACGCGGAGACCCCGGAGCATGAAAACTTACCAATAAACGGCTCATCCGACTGCTCAGGCCATGTGCTTTCTGAGTGGCATACTCATTCAATCCCCCAAGAATAAAATTGAATAAACCGGGAAACTGAAAATCTCCCAGTTCATTGCTATAATTAAGTTGTGGAAAATCATTTAAAAAATAATTGATATTATCGCTTTCCAAAACACCAATACTGTTTGAAGGTACCAAGGAGAAGAGATTGAACTCCCGACCTCTATCGGTCATGCTCAATCGTGTAAATCCATAAAAACCAACTGCTATACAGAACAATACAACAGAAAGCACTACACCTAATTTTGCAACTGTCCGCAATCTCATACCTTACCTATATTTATATTTTTTTTGCAAATATAGCAAATTATTTAAGGAAACAAAAGAAACTCTCAAAAAAATGCCTGCGATTAACAATCTAGTCAGACACATTGGCAACCGGAAACTCTATGGCTCCCCAACCTATCATTGCATTAAACAATCTTACCGCCGAAAAAGATGACAGTTCTTCCTTTTTTATTTCTTTTTCTTTCAATACGCCTTTATCCAGCAATTCCGCCCGCTTGGTTCCCTTCAGCAAAGGATGCAAGGGAGTATACCAGTCATTCCCGTCATATAAAGCAATATTAGCAATTGAAGTATCTGTCAATAACCCATTCTTCACTATTAATATATCATCCTTATCCTGACGAATCTGAAACAAACTATTCAACTTTCTTCTGTCTGTGCTCTTGAAAGAATAGTCTATAGTATCCGAACACACCATACGCAGAGACCGAACAGGTCGCATCTCATAAAGAGAATAAGATACCTCCGTTATGCCTTCTTCCGTATATACCACCCTGCATTTCACACCATTCATATCAGCAGACAAGTGCAGATAATCTTCCAACTGCAAGGGTGCGCATTCCGGCCGGAAATACCTACGGACCTCGTTTAACCGCCGATTATGATAAAACAGATTGCAGGCATTTCCTTTCTCTATCCGTATGGTTTCAATAAATTGGTACATATATTTTCTGTTTCATTTCATTGTATTCACTCTCCAAAACACTTTTGCCGGTAATGCCCCCACCCGCTTTAAAATAAAGATGTCCGTTCTCCTGTTCTATGAAACGTATCATCACGGCACTATCCAAATTCCGTCCATCGAAATATCCCATTACCCCGGTATAAAAGCCCCGTTCATAGTTTTCGGCCTCAGCAATAATTTCCATTGTTTTCGGCTTTGGAGCGCCGGTTATGGAGCCGGCAGGCAAGAGCCTGAAAAGAATATCTCCGATATGTGACAAATAATCTTCAGGCAACACCCCGCAAATTTCAGAACTTGTCTGAAGTATCGGTCCCTTATTAGTTTCAAAACAATCACAATAACGGTAACGGGTAACGGTCACCTGTTCCGATACCATACTCAAATCATTCCGAATTAAATCTACAATAGTGGCATGCTCGGCCGCTTCCTTCCTGTCATCCATCAAAAGCCGACATGCATCAGGCAGTGAAGCATCGATTGTACCCTTCATGGGAAACGACTTTATCTTTCCTTCTTCGATGCGGACAAAGATTTCGGGTGAGAAACAAACCAACGTATCTTTCAGCCATAACTTGTACTTTGCCTCGGAATACCGAAAAACAGCTTCAAGCGTCAAGTTAGTCTTAACCGGAACTTGACAAGTCAGATTAGTAAGATAACTATTACCTGCCAATATATTATTCTTCACCACATCAAAAGCAATGCGATACTCTTCCAAAGCCGGTGGAGCAGTCTCCCATATTAACATTCCGTCATATTCTTCGCACCTCTTTTCTACATTGGTTATCCCATTAAAACTATACTGACAAAAACTTGAATCAATCTCACTGATTTCCTCCACATAGGAATGTTCTTGTTTATAGTCTATGATAAAAAGAAACGGCCTACCCTTGCCGGCCAAGTCATTCATCCGTTCAATACTTTCCTTTCGGCTATATAACTGCATTGCAATTTATTTATTTCGAAATTCTAAAGGGAGATGATAATTTTATTTCCAGACCTCCCAATCCCTTCTCTACATAATAAATACCCGGAAGAACCGCTTTAAAAAACAATCCTTCGATATCAAAATTTTCTGATTGATAAACAGCCATCCAATATCCTTCTCCACATGCAGGAGAAGAAACAACTTGAGCAACCTTATCATTTTTAATAACTCTAATCATCTTTGGATCAAACTCTTCCACCTCCTTCTTTGTAGCGGCAGGAAGAACAATATATTGATAGGAAGCACCCGACGGTTTCACACCATGACGCAAATGCAATGCCGCCACTTCTCCATGAAGAGTAGCAGGCGTATACATTCCCATAAAATCGCTCCAACGTCCCTCGCGTTCTTCCGATTGTGCCACACATGTATCCCCGTCCAAAACAATATAACCGACAGTATCATGAAAAAAGCGCAAATCTTTTTGCCGGAACGCTTCTGCTCCTGTAATTGCACTCCATTTCTTCTTATTCCAAACATAAAGTTCTCCACTCTTTGAACGCTGATCTATGGAAGTTGTTACACACAAAGTTGTATCTGAATGAATATCGGCCCCCAAACAGAAAACAAATTTATCGGCAAATAACCATACTTTATGCGCTTCCAGTCCGTCACGATTCAACTCCATGGCTGTCATTCCAATTTTTCCATTACTCAAGCCACCCACTAAATCACTGTTATTCCCGGACCTTGTCACATTGACATTAGGCATCGGTGCAATATCCTCATACGAAGTGACACCCGGTATCTTCCGCCAGTCCCAAAAAGGAAATACTTCCAGATATTCATCTCCCCGAACATAATAATAAGTTGCTCCGTCTCCCAAGTAATATCCTTTCAGATTATCCTCATTTACCAACTCCGTACCAATCACCCTGCGAGAAGCCATTTTAACCGAAGACATCCAATCTTTGCTACGATGAACCGTGTAATCGGAATCATCAAAATGTTTATGACCTATCAACGTATTACCATGCGCAGGAAAACCTGCCAATCCCATATCTTCAGCAGCAAATGCCAAACTATATGCCTTATGTATCTGAGCATTATGAAAGAATTGCCGTCCCAACGAGCTGACATCCATATATCTGTTCCATATCACCCATCTATAACCTTTGTCAATCAACGAAACCAATATTTCCCTCTGCTGTCCGGTGAACTCGTAATCGGTATCTTTGAACAGCTGAAAGAAGAAACTCATTCCCGTGACAAAAGACAATCCGTAATTTCCGAATTGTTGCTGCGGACCATGCTGATGAAAACTCCAATCATCTTTAATCCCTTCCTTTCTACCCAATACAATTTCCGAGGCAATAGCATCTCGCGCAGCCTTCACTAAATCTGCATCATTTTGCAAAAGAGCCCGAATCAAGACATTTCCGGCCAACCATACCTTATTTTGTCCCGTCATCCCGAACTTAGCATTCTCCATTACCGCTACAGCAGCCCGGTGCTCCTGGTCTGTCAACTGTTCTTCCAATAAAATAAAAGCAGCTCCCAGTGTTTTAGGAATACCAATCTGATTATACCACCAGTTCAGACAACGAGGCTTGGTATCAAACCAATATTTCAAAGCTAAATGAATTGCCTCTTTTACCTTTTCCGAATGATAATGCTCTGTAGTTTTTGAATAATACAGTTTCGACAGTTCCAATATTCGTTCCGCATGGAGTTTAGGTTCCCAGCCTGAACGCTTAGTATCTGCATAATCAATGTCAGTCCACGAACCGTCTGCCGACATCAATGACAGATAACCATCTATTTTTTTCAAATCAAAAGGATAAAGTTGGTGCAACTCCACTACCGCCTGATCAGACATCTCCTTTTCTGGTTTTATCTTTATCAAATCCGAAAGCAATGAATCCTGCTCTATGAATGACGGTATTAACATCTGCCTGTAGTTCTCTTTTATTTGTTTTAATTCTCCGACTCCGGCAGCTTTCCCCATCAAGACATGGAATATCAAACTACAGATTAAGGTCAACTTCAAAATATTGCTCATTGTTTTATTGCTATTATGCGTTTAACGAACAAAATTAATGTATTTTTTCGATTCAACGATAAATTAAAATCTAAAATAAAGCCAATCCACGGTTGATGAAAGATATATGGAAATTGAGTGCTATTATAAAAGGCTGTAGTGTACCTTTCGAAAAGACTTTGAAGTTTTCTGAAAACTCTTCCAACTTTTTCAAAAAGGTCTTGAAGTTTTTTACAAAGACTATGGTCTTTTTGGGAAAGCTCTTGGTCTTTAAAAAAATGTCCTTGTCTTTTTGGAGGTACATGCGAACGTACATGTAAAACATGCTCCCTGACGGGGTAGATTTTGTGTGAAATGAACATTATCGGTCTCCTTTCACACCGAAACATTGATAAACAAAAGGATTCAATACATGCAATGCGTGAAAGCAACTTTTATCAACTTTCTTTTGAAGCCGAAACAACTTTTCGGATTGCCCCAAGTTTTCAAACTGAACCGCCCCCCAGAGCCCTTTTCAAACTGAGCCCCTACTACAATAAAAAAGAGGAAATTCTTATCGAACTTCCTCTTCTATCGGGGTGGCAGATGGGACTCGAACCCACGACATTCAGAACCACAATCTGACGCTCTAACCAACTGAACTACAGCCACCGTATTGGCTTTCCTTTCAAAAGCGATGCAAAGGTAAGGCTTTTTTTTATATCTGCAAACTTTTTGCCGAAAAATTATTCAAAAAAATATTCTTTTATTCCTCTATTGTATGTATCAAACAATATTCTAGCTCTCATAAGAAAACGTTTCATCGCACTAACCTCCTCATTTTTAATCGGTTTATCAAGGAAAGAAGCCGGATAAAGCTCAAATCCTTTTTTTCCACTTAAATTGGGACGTGAAGTCCAAACTAGAGAATATTCACAGTTAATCAAACGAGTTATTCTAAAAATACGCTGCAATTCCAATTTCACCATAGCTCCCCCATCCGTATCTTCTTTCGACATGTTTGATATAAAATTACCCAATGAATACACAACGACATGTTTGGCAGGAGTATGCTTATCTTGTATGACCTCCATGGGTTGAAGTACATGCGGATGAGAACCTATCACATGATCTACCCCCTGAGTTATCATCCAATCTGCCAAGTCCCGTTCCGAACGCTCAGGCAACGAACGATATTCTATCCCCCAATGCATACACGCTATAATGACATCGGGCATCATGCGGCGCGCCTTAAGAATATCTTTCTTAATTTGTTCCCGGTCAATGTAGTTCACCACATTGGGCGGAGTGACTTCAATGCCGTTTGTTCCATAAGTATAATTGAGCAGAACAATACGAAAATGATTCTTTTCTATCAACAAGGGATAGCCCTCATCCCGTTTGCCCTTATTTACATAAGTGCCCGCATGTGGAATATGCAAGGAGTCCAGCATCAGGATGGTGCGTTCCAATCCTTTTTTCCTTCGGTCAAGACAATGATTATTCGCTGTAAGCAACACATCAAAACCGGCCTCTTTAACAGCATACAAATATTCATCGGGAGCACTAAACGCCGGATAACCGCTATAGGGCTTGCCACCCAATGTCACTTCCAGATTGGCAACAGCCAAGTCTGCCGCACTTATCTCATCTTTTACATGCTTGAAACAAGACGAATAATCATAGGATGTCCCTACACGGGCAGCCTCTATTTGTGCCTGATGCTGCATCAGGTCTCCCACAAACAACAAGGTTATTTTCTCTTGCGCAGTAAGCGAAAGACTAAAGCACAAGCTGAACAGTATAAAGAGCTGCCGCATATTAAATGTATGATTTACAACGTTAATAATCGGCAAGATAAAGAGAATATTCGGAAAAGCCAAAGATACCGGTGAAAAACGATATTACAGGCTTACTATTTCCTGCAAGATGCCGACCGCTGTTTCTACTGTTTCCACATTCTTTATCACCATACTGCGTTTACCATTCTGCTCACGAAGATTGCAATAACGGGGATTCTTTCCCATGTAATCAATCACTTTTCCAAAGGCTGCACTCTGATAGTAAGGACTGTCAGGATTACTCACAAAGAACAGCGTCATTCGTCCGGCTTTCAGGAAAACTTTCTCTGCACCCAAGCGTTTTGCCATCCGGCGCAAGGGAACAATGCGAAGCAGTTCCTGACCTTCGCGCGGAACTTTCCCGAAACGGTCTTCCAAACGGGATTTGAATGCCAACACATCTTTATCCAGCTCCAAGCCATCCAACTCACGATAAAGCAACATACGTTCGCTGCTGCTGGGAATGTATTCATTGGGAAACAATAATTCCAAATCACTTTCCACCTGACACTCATCCACAAAGTTTTCACCACTTATTTTTTCCTCACCTGCCGCTTGCAGCTCTTCAGCATAAAGGTCTGCAAATTCATCCTCTTTCAGCTCTTTCACAGCCTCAGCCAAAATCTTCTGATAAGTTTCGTATCCCAAATCGGCAATGAAACCACTTTGTTCGGCACCCAACATATTACCCGCTCCACGGATATCAAGATCCTGCATGGCAATGTGGATTCCACTACCCAAATCACTAAAGTTCTCTATGGCCTGCAGACGACGTTTGGCTTCGGGAGTCAACGAAGTGAGTGGAGGAGCCAATAAATAGCAAAATGCTTTCTTATTGCTACGTCCCACACGTCCACGCATCTGATGCAAATCGCTCAACCCGAAATTCTGCGCCTGATTGATGATAATGGTATTGGCATTGGGGATATCAATTCCACTTTCGATAATGGTAGTCGCCAGCAGCACATCATAATCATAGTTCACAAAGTCGAAAATAATCTTCTCAAGTTTTTCCGGCTCCATCTGTCCATGACCGATGCAAACACGGCAGTCCGGGATGTTTCGTTTAATCATTGCTTCCAGCTCCACCAGGTTCTGTATCCTATTGTTTACAAAAAATACCTGACCGTTACGACTCATCTCGAAGTTGATAGCCTCAGTGATAATTTCTTCATTGAATGTATGCACCTCGGTCTGGATGGGGTAGCGATTGGGGGGAGGAGTCTGTATCACAGAAAGGTCGCGCGCACCCATCAGTGAAAACTGCAAAGTACGCGGAATAGGGGTAGCCGTCATGGTCAGAGTATCAACATTGACTTTTATCTGGCGAAGTTTCTCTTTTACGCTGACTCCGAACTTCTGCTCCTCATCTATAATCAGTAGCCCCAAATCCTTGAACTTAATGCTTTTGCCAATAATTTTATGCGTACCAATCAGAATATTAATCTTGCCTTCTCCCAATTCTTTCACGATGCGGGAACTGTCTTTGGCACTACGAGCCCGACTCAGATAATCCACTTTACACGGAAAATCCTTCAATCGTTCACGGAAAGTCTGAAAGTGCTGATAAGCCAATACGGTAGTCGGTACAAGTACCGCCACTTGTTTGTTGTCCGTCACAGCCTTAAAAGCAGCACGCACTGCTATTTCCGTTTTTCCAAAACCAACATCCCCGCACACCAGACGGTCCATCGGACGTTCGCTTTCCATATCAGCCTTTACATCCTGAGTTGTCTTCAGCTGGTCGGGAGTATCCTCATAAATAAAGCTGGCCTCCAGTTCATGCTGCAAAAAGCTGTCGGGAGTATAGCTGAAGCCCTTCTCCTGCTTTCGCTGAGAGTATAACTTAATCAAATCACGGGCAATATCTTTAATCTTGGTCTTGGTGCGTTCCTTCATTTTCTCCCAAGCACCGGTACCCAGTTTATTGAGGCGCGGAGTTTCTCCTTCCTTCCCTTTATACTTGGAAATCTTGTGCAAGGAATGAATAGACACAAAGACGACATCCTCATTTTGATAAACCAACTTGATAACCTCTTGCGTGGTATCGCCGTTGGGGATACGCACCAGCCCGGCAAACTTCCCTACTCCATGGTCAATGTGCACAACATAATCTCCCGGTTCAAATTGGCTCAACTCTTTTAATGTCAGTGCCACTTTGCCGCTACGGGCCTTGTCACTCCGAAGGTTATATTTATGAAAGCGGTCGAATATCTGATGGTCGGTAAAAAAACAGCTCCGAAGAGTATTATCGCTAAATCCTTCGTGCAATGTCTTATTGACCGGAGTGAATGCTATTTTATCTCCCCGCTCCTCAAAAATATCTTTCAACCGCTTAGCCTGTTTTTCACTGTCCGTACATATATATAATGTATAGCCCTGTTCCAGATAATCGGTAAACGTACTGCTTACCAAATCAAAGTTCTTGTGAAAAATCGGTTGCGCACTTGTATCAAAGGGCAAGGTGGCCTGCGGAGTACCCGTAGGCTTATTCCCAAATTCTATTCTTTTGAACTCTAACGCACGAACTGCAAACTCTGAACCATCAATCAACTTTGTCTCCAAACTCATCAATTCTGTCTTCTCCCCTTCATAAGCAGCCAAAGCCTGTGGAGAGAGCGCCTCATCTCTGACGGATTGGATTCTTTCGCGTACCCACAGGAAATCTTTCATTGCCAATACGGTATCCTTTGGTATAAACTCAAAAAAAGAAACACCGTTCCTGTCCGTCGCCTTTGTCAGTTCCGGCACAATGGCTATGCTTTGCTTCTTTTCCTTCGAGAGCTGATTCTCCACTTCAAAAGTGCGGATACTGTCCACCTCGTCACCAAAGAAATCGATGCGATAAGGATATTCAGAAGCAAAAGAAAAAACATCGATAATGCTTCCTCTTACTGCATATTGCCCCGGCTCATACACATAATCCACATGCTCAAACCCATAGCCGGTAAGCACTTCTGCAATAAACTCAGTATCCACATGTTCACCTACACTCAGCTTCAATGTTTTATCAGTCAGTTCTTCTTGTGAAACAACCTTTTCGGCAAGAGCATCGGGATAGGTTACAACACACAAAGTATCACCTTTCTGCAAACGGCTCAATACTTCCGTGCGAAGAATCTCATTTGCCGCATCCTTTTGCCCGTATTTGATGGCACGACGATATGAAGAAGGAAAGAATAAAATATTCTCTTCTCCATTTACTTGCGTCAAGTCATGATAAAAATAACCTGCCTCTTCCTGATCTCCCAATATAAAAACAAACGTCTGTTTATTTTCTCTGATAAAGGAGGAAATAAATAAAGGTGTCGCTGAAGCATGTAAGCCTCCCAGGAAAATAGTCCTCACCGAGGAATCTTCCAATAACGCAGCCAATCCCGCAGTATTCGGGTGTCCGGCATATATACGTTGTAATTCCGAAATGTCCATATCTTCGTTTAAGATGGGAACAAAATTAGAGAATTTTCTTATTACTTCCTCTAATTATAGCCAACTATTTAAGATTTTACTTACTTTTGTGACTCAATGTTTAAATCATGGAAACAAAAGTAATAAGCACAATTAAAGGACACGCACGTGTAGATGTAGCCGATGTGCTACGCGGATTGGCAGTAATGGGAATCATCATTCTGCACTCCATTGAGCATTTTAATTTCTATTCATTTCCAGATACAACCACGCAGAGTGACTGGCTCAACTTTACGGACAAAGCAATCTGGAATGGATTATTCTTCATGTTCGGCGGAAAGGCATATGCCGTATTTGCCCTTCTCTTCGGCTTTAGTTTTTTTATTCAGAACGATAATCAGCGCATGCGCGGCAACGATTTCCGATTACGTTTCTGCTGGCGGCTCATCCTGTTATTCTTAATAGGCAATATCAATGCCAGCTTCTTCACCGCGGAAGTGCTGGTACTTTATTCACTGGTAGGTTTTATCCTGCCCCTCACCTGCCGTCTGAAAGACAAATGGGTATTCCTTCTCGCTTGCGTGCTATTGATACAGCCTTTGCCACTTTACTATGTAATACGTGCCTGCCTGGACCCGTCTTTCATTACTCCGGCCATTCCCACCCGCAGCTTTTGGGATGCCACCTTTGCCGTACAAAGTCATGGTTCGTTTTTGGAAACAGTCCGGGTGAATTTATGGGAAGGACAAATAGCCAGTCTTGCCTGGGCATGGGATCACGGACGTGTATTCCAAACGGCAGCTTTGTTTTTGTTGGGTATGTTAATCGGACGACGCGGACTATTCCAAAAAGAGAACTTGAAGGTATGGAATAAAATACTTGCCGGTGCACTTATCGCATTCTTTCCTTTATACGGATTAGGCAATATGTTGCCGGCATTCATTGTCAATAAATCAATATTGACCCCTTTATCACTTATCATCACCTCGCTTTCTAACTTCTCATTCATGTTGGTATTGGTTTCGGGAGTTATCTTTGCATTCTATAATACAAATATGCATTATCTTTTAATGAAAATCACTCCATACGGAAAGATGAGTCTTACCAACTATATTACTCAAAGCATAGTAGGTTCTATGTTATACTATAACTGGGGATTTGCTCTTCACAACCAATGTGGCATCACTGTCAGTTGCCTGGCGGGTATCGCATTCTTCATCTTGCAGTTTACATTCTGCCGCTGGTGGATGAGCCATCATTCACACGGACCGATGGAATACATATGGAAACGTGCCACTTGGCTGAAATGAGAACTTAAAAGGGCTTCCGGTTGTTTTACACATAAATAGAAATATAACTTATGGCTAATATGCATAATGAAATAGAATACGTTTTCAATTTACTCGAAAATCATCGTTTGAAAGAAGCATTGGTACAAATCCATGCCATGGCCAGCCAATGTTCCAGCTGGCAGCTGCGTACTGACGTAGAAACACTGCAAACGACATACGATCTGATGTTGCAATACAACGCAAAGGGCATAAAAGATCCCAAACAAAAGGATATGTATAATAAAATATTCCGATCGGCTTACGAAATGGCAGAACGGACACATATCATGAAAAACAGTACATCTTCTTTTGCTTTATATTATGATTTGATACGCACTTATGAGCACGCTAAACCGCATACTCTTTCCGAGCTGCAAATGCAATTGGAAGCCTATACGGAAGATGCAGCGACAGCTCCTCTGATTTACAGTGATGCCAATCGCTGTAAATCAGAATTGGCAGGAATACGCGAACGTCATGAAAAAGCACTCAACGAGTTATTCGAAAGAACCTGGGTTTCTTTATATTGGACGGAAGCCGAAGCACAGGAAGCCCAGACACTGCTCAATTCACTTCTGGTACCGGTCAATGATCTTTGCGTCTTCATCAGTGCCGTCACGATGAGCCAATCCAGAATTTTTGATATACGAAAATATATGCTGCTCCTCGAAGCGTATAATCACCCTGATCCTATGGTGAACCAACGTGCTATCGTAGGTATAGTGATAACTGCACTTTTCCATGAACATCGTATCATGATGTATCCCGAAGCACGTGCAAAGCTCTCACTACTCAATGAAGATGCTGATTTTATTAAGAACCTGCATACCATACAGATTCAATTGCAGCTTTCACGCGAGACACAGAAAATAGACAGGAAGATGCGGGAAGAAATCATTCCCGAAATGATGAGAAATCCGCGCATTGGGAACGCCAACAAAATCGGGTTCGATGAAACAGAAGACTCCGATGATCTTAACCCGGAATGGGAAAACTGGATTGACAAATCGGGCATTACTGACAAATTACGTGAAATGGGCGAATTGCAAATGGAGGGAGCTGATGTTTATATGAGCACATTCTCTCAACTAAAGCAGTTCCCTTTTTTCCGCCAAATGTCACATTGGTTCTATCCTTTCGACCGCCAATTTCCCGATATTGTTACCATATTTGGAGATAATGAAGAAAAGAGAATGTCCTTATTGGACATTATACTCAATAGCGATTCCTTCTGCAATTCAGATAAATATTCTTTCTGTTTCAGCTTGATACAAATGCCTGAATCACAAAGAGAGCTGATGATACATCAGATGAACGAGCAAAGCTCTGTATCGCAAGAACAGCTGGAACAGATAACAAAGATGACGAAGTCCACCTTGAAAAAAGAGAATATCAGTCGCCAGTATATTCATGATTTATATCGCTTCTTCAAATTATGGTCTCGCCGTTCCGAAGAAAAAGACATCTTCGAAAGCCGCTTTGAACTGTGGAAATATAACAGCCTTAAAAAAGCAATAACCCAACCTGAAGAACTGAAAAAGTTGGCAGATTATTTCTTCCAAAAAGATTATATGGAGGAAGCATTCCAGCTATACAGCATCCTGCTTGAAGAGAATAAAACCAACTCCGAGTTATGGCAGAAAGCCGGTTATTCCCTCCAGAAATTGGGAAATTACGATAAAGCGTTGAGTTATTATAAACAAGCTGATATCATTGCCCCGGATGCCTTATGGACTAACCGTCATCTGGCCTTGTGTTACCATAAGCTGGGCATGCCTGAACAGGCATTGCAATACTTCAAAAAAGTAGAAATTGTTCAGCCCGACAATTTAAACCTGTCCTTACAGATTGGTCAATGTCTGGTAGCCTTGAAAAAATACGAAGAGGCTTTGGGGTACTTCTTTAAAGTGGAATACCTGGAAAAAAATCCCAATAATGCACGCCGTGCTATCGGCTGGTGTTCATTTGTTATCGGCAAATATGAAGAAGCACGTAAATATTATGATCTACTGCTTCAGGCTACCAAGCCCAAAATGCAAGACTGGATGAATGCAGGACATTTATACTATACATTAGGAAATATCGAAACGGCTATCAACTATTATCAAAAAGCACAGAGTATGTGCGAAGACCGTAACATGTTCCTTACCTTCTATTTGGAAGACAAAAAATACCTTATTGAAAAAGGATTTTCGGAAGAAGATATCTATATCCTATTGGATGAACTACTTTAATGACTTATAAGACAATTCGATACGAGACAGAAGTTTTGTATAATTATACAGGACTTCTATCTTTATCGGAGATTCATCATCCAATCTATAGTTAGCATGCACGTTATAAGTCTCAGCACCATGATTTACACAACGTCCGATATCATTGGGCAAAACTGTATCTACCCTGAAATCTCCCAAGTTTAGTAAAAAATAGAAAAAGCCATCCAAGCCATCACTATCCATTACATAAGCCTGTATATTCAAATTTGCCCGATAATTAATATGATTATCATAATTATAATAACTATGACACACATAAGTACTGTCATTTAATTCATGATGTGAGGTAATGGATTCCATCAGTTTTCCATCATCACCAAATATATATTTCGTACAGACGCGTTTTAAGAAATCATTTCCTTCCACTCCAAAATAGTCCGACTTGATACACAATGTATCAGCTCCGTATTCATAAGTCGAAGTCTTAAAAACATCCCATGTTTCCGAACCTCTTTTCAACAAACAACGTGTACGACTTTCTATCGCCTTGCCTTTAGCCATTTTAAAAGTTACCGAGCAAAGCTTATTTCCCGAATGAAGGCAATCCATTTTTCCTATGGTTACCTTATCGCCCGCATACACTATCGGAGTATCACCATAACGTATTATTCTGCCGTCACCATCATACTCTATATCCGATATAACCTCTTCTTCTTCTGTCAGGTCAGTTACTTTTGCTATAAGTGTTTCGTCTTTATTTTCTTTACAACTCAAGTTTGCAAACAGTAAGAAGCTCACTACAATATATTTTACAATCGCTTCAATTTTCATACTTCAATCATCCTATCTGTGCAAATAAAACAAAAAATATTAGAACTATGCACAATTTGGATGATTTTAACTCAACTTCTTTTTATCCCTTCTGTTGTAGATTGCAATTATAAAAGAAATAAGAATATATGGAATGGGTAATACATCTATTAAGACAACATTCAGAACTGGCTATTTTTCTCACTATTGCCGCAGGATTCTGGATTGGTAAAATCAAAGTAGGACAATTCAGTCTGGGAATCGTCACCAGCGTACTTTTGGTCGGAGTACTGGTAGGTCAACTCAACATCACCATTGAAGAGCCGGTCAAATCGGTTTTCTTTCTACTATTTTTATTTGCCATCGGTTACAAAGTGGGACCTCAATTCTTTCGTGGATTAAAAAAAGACGGCTTGCCACAAGTGGGATTTGCCGTCTTAATGTGCGTTGGCTGTTTGGTTATAACCTGGATTTTAGCACTTATAATGGGATATAATGCAGGCGAAGCAGCCGGATTACTGGCAGGTGCACAAACCATTTCTGCTGTTATCGGAGTAGCAGACGACACCATCAATGGCTTAAACATCAGCACAGAGCAGAAAAACAATATGATAAATATTATTCCCGTAGCCTATGCTGTTACCTATATCTACGGAACTGCAGGGTCAGCATGGGTACTCTCTTCTTTGGGTCCGAAAATGTTGGGCGGACTGGAAAAAGTAAAAGCTGCCTGTAAAGAACTGGAAGCAAAAATGGGAACGAGTGAGGCTGATGAACCCGGCTTCGAACATGCTCGCCGACCGGTCGTATTCCGTGCTTATACCATAGAAAACGATTGGTTTGGAAACGGTAAAACGGTAGAGCAACTCGAATCTTACTTTATTTCGCAAGGGAAAAGGCTGTTTGTTGAAAGAATGAGGCATAATCATACCATTATTAACGAAATTCTTCCGGGACAATTATTACAAAAAGGTGACGAAGTAGTATTAAGTGGACGTCGTGAATTTGCCATAGGAGAAGAAGATTGGATTGGCGAAGAAGTGATAGATCCCCAGTTGCTTGATTTCCCTGTAGAGGTATTGCCGGTCATGATACATAAGAAACCGTATGCCAACCGAAAACTTGAATTCATTCGTAAGCAACCTTTCATGCATGGAGTGAGTGTAAGACGTATCAAACGTGCGGGTATTGATATTCCCGTGTTTGCCCAAACCGTGGTCGATTCAGGTGATACATTAGAATTGGTAGGACTGAAGAAAGAAGTAGAAACAGCTGCTAAGCAATTAGGATATATCGACCGGCCTACCAATGCTACCGATATGGTATTTGTCGGCATCGGCATCTTAATAGGAGGAGTTATCGGCGCCTTGGCCATTCACATAGGCGGAGTTCCCATCAGTCTCAGCACAAGTGGAGGAGCACTGATTGCAGGTCTGGTATTCGGATGGTTGCGCAGTAAACACCCCACATTCGGACAAATTCCGGAATCCTCTCTATGGGTATTGAATAATGTAGGATTGAATATGTTTATAGCCGTCGTAGGAATCTCTGCAGGTCCCAGTTTCATCCAAGGACTGAAAGAAGTAGGACCGATGCTTTTTATTATCGGCATCCTTGCCACTTCATTGCCTTTATTGCTAGGACTGATATTGGCCCGATATGTATTTCACTTCCATCCTGCACTGGCATTGGGATGCACAGCCGGAGCGCGAACTACCACTGCTGCACTGGGAGCTATTCAGGAAGCAGTAGACAGTGAAACCCCATCGCTCGGCTATACCGTGACCTACGCCGTGGGGAACACCCTTCTCATTATTTGGGGAGTAGTCATTGTTTTATTAATGTAATCATCTAAACCTTATAACATTATGGAATATTTAAGCGATAAGAGCAGTGTAGCGAAAATGGACAAGAACTTGGAAAAAATCAGTCCGTTTGAGCTCAAGAACCGTTTGATAGAAATGGCAGATGAAAGTGTGAAGAAGATGGCACACGTCATGCTGAATGCCGGCAGAGGAAACCCCAACTGGATTGCCACCGAAGCTCGTGAAGCCTTCTTCATTTTGGGATCTTTTGCCATTGCAGAATCTCGACGTGTCATGGATATGTCTGAAGGAATAGCCGGTATTCCTCAGAAAGAAGGTATTGCCCAACGGTTTGAGCTGTGGCTGAAAACCCATGAAGGCGAACCGGGAATCGGTCTGTTGAAGCGTACTTATAATTATATGTTGATGGAACATGCAGTCGATCCTGATTCCTTAGTACATGAATGGGCCGAAAGTATGGCAGGCAACCAATATCCGATGCCTGACCGTATCCTGAAGTATACGGAAATACTTGTACGCGACTATCTGAATCGGGAAATGTGTGACGGACGTCCCCCTCAAGGCAACTTTGACCTTTTTGCCACCGAAGGCGGTACGGCAGGCATGTGCTATGTATTCGATTCGTTAGAAGAAAACTTCCTATTGCACCGCGGAGACAGCATCGCTTTGATGGTTCCTGCCTTTACTCCATACATCGAAATACCCGAACTGACTCGTTACGATTATGACGTACTGAACATCAGCGCTGACACGATAGACGAAAACGGCTTGCACACCTGGCAATACAAAGTAGAGGATATCAACAAGTTGCGTGACCCGAAGTACAAAGCCCTGTTTGTAATTAACCCGAGCAATCCGCCCAGCTACGAGCTGAACAAGGAATGTGTAGATGCCATCAAAGACGTAGTAAATCGTTGGAATCCAAACCTGATGATAATAACAGATGATGTCTATGGAACTTTTGTTCCCGGATTTAGAAGTCTGTTGGCAGATTTACCGTTCAATACCATCTGCGTATATTCATTCTCGAAGTATTTCGGAGCTACGGGATGGCGCATAGCCGTCAATGCCATCCACGAAAATAATGTATTCGACAAGCTGATTGCCACTTTACCCCGTAAACGCAAAAGTGAACTTGCCAAACGATACGGTTCTTTGACTACAGATGTAGAAAAGATGAAATTCATTGACCGCATGGTGGCCGACAGCCGTCAGGTTGCTCTAAACCACACCGCCGGACTGTCACTTCCACAACAAATGCAAATGTCATTGTTTGCTGCTTTCTCATTGCTTGATAAAGAGGATAAATATCGTCATGCCATGCTTAATCTGATTCATAGCAGACTGAAAGCATTATGGGATAATACCGGATTTATTTTACCCGATGACCCGCTTCGTGCCGGATATTATTCGGAAATAGATATGCTGGTATGGGCAAAGAAATTCTATGGCGATGATTTCGTCCATTACCTGAAATCAACATATAATCCACTAAATGTGGTCTTTCGTCTGGCAACAGAAACCGGATTGGTAGTGCTGAACGGAGGGGGATTCGACGGACCTGAATGGAGCATACGAGTTTCTTTAGCCAATCTTAATGAGAAAGATTACATCAAAATAGGGCTGAGCATTCGCAGAATCCTGAATGAATATGCCGAAAAATGGAAGAGTGGAAACAAGTCTTAAGGCTAATAAAAAAGCGAGGAAGGTATATCACAAATGCACACCTCCCGGCGACTTGACCGGGCTCATCAAATGGGGTGACGGGAAGCTGGAAGAGTATGCCGATGGCAGCAGCCATACTTATACCATCCGCCCCATACCGTGGTGGTGGAAATGAATGGTGTGGAAGAAGTGGACTTTTTAAGTTCTGATGCCATACGTAACTTATCCTTCCTGCACAAAAAACATATACGCAGAAGGGTTATTCCCAATGGCTCGGTAGTCTTATCATTTTGTCATCCTGAGCGTAGTGAAGGAAGTGTTTACATCTACTTTATGTTAACAGATTCTTCGCAAAGCTCAGAATGGCAGAACTAAATGATAGCATTGTCAATGTTTTGACTTTATCCTATAGCCTAAACTTGCAGAAGTTCCCCTGTGATTATCAACGGAAACACTTCCCGGAGTATAATGTTACTTCAATCTTCCTCTAGATTTTTCAAAATCTATCATTGGAGTATCTATTACTTTATTCTTAAATCCATTAATGTAAAAACTACTACAATCATTTAATTTAATAATGATTTTATTTTTATTCTTATTTATATTCCACCCATCAACATGCAAAGTATTCAAAAACGACTTATTCTCATTTTTCGTAAAGAAATCAAATAACCATTTATCCAAATCCATTAATTCAGCATAAGAATAATCACATTCCACAAATGAAACATAATTCAAATCAATTCTTTTAGATAAATCCTTTTTAACGAAATCCTTATCGGACTCTTTAGTTAAAAAAATGACCACCTTATCATCTTTTACATAAGCTCCTCCAAAATAATCAGGATACAAAATAGAAACACCATCTAACCCACGGGCAGAAACATCTTCAAATGAATTAATCAAATCCGTATACATGGAAGTTAAACTTCTTTGTTCCATATTTTGAGTAGTATTTTTACTCTCTTTATTTATAGAAGAATCAGAGCAGGAGAAAAAAAGAACTCCCATAAACAATAGTAACAATAACCTTTCCATAGTATATCCTATTTTAAGATTTATATTACTCTATAAATTAAGCAAACAGAATTAAAGCCAACAAATAAAATAACTTATTTAACACCCCAAATACACATTATTAATCAGGTGGATTTTCATCATTAAGATAAATTTTCTGAAGAAGGAATCACTATTGTATGTGTGAAAAAACGTATGTACGGAAGGGTTGTTCCCAATGGTTCAGTAGTCCTGTCATTTTGTTAACCGTAGGGGTGAGGTTATCTGGAAAATTGGGCTTTTAGCGAAAAACGGTCATGTCATGCTCTAGATTATGCTGATGTAAGATGAAAATGTGATAATTTGGACAAATAAATTCTGTTTTTCTTGCTTGTATTGTTTTTTTTTATAAGATTGCAACATCTTAAACTAATATGGGAAAAATAGATCCTCCTCATTTAAATTAAGGTGGCTTTATAGATGAATTAATAGAGTATCTAGATTATTTTATTATGAGGAAAAATGAACATATATCTTATTTAAATAATGAATATCCTTCTGTTAGGATAATGAATGTTTGTGAAAAAAAATATTTGCCTGCAATTGAAAAAACATATCATGTTATTAAATAGAGATGAGCTATATGAGAAACTAGAAACTGCTATACTTAATCTTCCAAAGAGAACTTTTTTAAATTATCGTGAACCATTAAATATTAGATTGTATGAAAAAGATTAAGACTTTAGAAAAAATTCGTTTGTCTGACAAGACAATAAAAAAATGAAGGAACAGGCTTCTTCCCTCCTTCATGCTTTTATGAGACAACAGGTCCAGAAGGATGCCTTTTCCCTGATCCTAATATGAATTATGGCAGTGGTTCCCCACTTCCACCGAGTTGTACATGTGGGTGCTCTGGTTGTATTTGGGATGATGGTGGTACTGGCTTTTCTCTTGGCATGAATATGAATAAAATCGGATAAATTATGAAAAAGACATGGTTGATATGCTTGGTTCTGGCTTCGTTTGTATGTGGATGTCAGAGTAAGAAAGAAAGTAATGCTGTCCTTTTTGAGAAATTCTTAGATAAGAATGTTGCGTCATTCGCCAAGGTCATGGCAGAAAGCGGAGTCGATACAATACAGGCCAAAAAGTATTGCAGATGTGTGTTTACCCAGCTGTATGGCATTGACTCTACATTCTTCAAACTTCCTAACGATAGTATCAATAGCCTAATCGATAAACATAGTCTATTGATAGAAGAGAAATGTGGAAATCTGAAGAAATGATTATCACTATTATTCCGCTCTACAGTCGGAAATCGGTTTCTCTCGTCATCCTTTCATTATCCGTTGAAACGTCCTGTTGATGGGGGGGCCGGTAGTGAATAGGGACCCTACATTGTCCCCTCAGTCTCCTTTCAGCCTCCTTTCATTCGTAATACTTTTGAGGGCGTGACACAAATACTGAAGGCAGATTTGAAAGGACGTGATAAGCCTGGCTGAAAGGAGGATGAAAGGGTATCCTTACATTCTTAACCGTCTGATTATATGAATGTTTTGATTAAAATGTAAGGATGAACGGAGAACGAGAATAACTGACTTGGTGAGGGGGAGTGATGCAATCTACCCTTACACAAAAAGATGCCGAGCTTTGCTTAAAACCTCAAGGCCTTTTGGCAACGCGTATATACGCATCGGGTCACGCGTATATTCGCGTTGGGCTACACGTACGTACGCATCGGGTCACGCGTACGTACGCGTAAGCCTATACATATATATGGATATCCGATGGTGTGAAATATAAGGAATCTATTGTTAACTTCTTAAATACTGTTCTCATGAAGACATTTTTAAATTATTTATTTGTGTTATGTCCGTCCATTGTCATATATGGGTGCAGTAATGACGACAAAGATATGGTAATTTGTCCATATCCTTCCTTTGAATGTGAAAATGCAAAAGGAGATTTGATATATGACACAGAAAATAAACAATAGGAAATTCATCTTGCGCCTGATGGTGAAACTCTTATTTCTTCAATAGAAGACCACGGCTCTCATGTTTGGGGACCGCTATCGACTCAATTGGCCGTTACGGTCACGGGAAATGGAAATGGCAGCTTCTTCATGTTCGGTTTGAATTTTCTTCGCATAACTTCCATTACAGGAATTACCTGTATATTTCTCGCTACAGAATTCTTTTCATAGCCTAAATGGGCATCCATTTTACCTTCAAGCATTTTCTCCAATACCTGAGCATGTAGTTGCTTCAGGAAATTGCTTACATCGGCTTCTGTCTTAAACCGGCTAAGGAACTCCTTGCTTAATACCTCATCAGGCACTGCTTGATTCTTTGCTTTCATAATTTTCTTCATTTTGCAAATCTATAAAATAAAAAATACGGAACTCAAGCTGAATCCCGTATTTCACATTTACACAAAATATTTTATAGTGCCAAAAAAGAATTGAATACTAAAAAAAATCACTTTTTCAGCATCCTCGCTCATTACGGCACACCTTCTTTATACCTCTATCTTGAAAAAAATTATCTCGGAGACATATTATTCTCCATACATACGTGCACGCATTTCCTTAATATGATCCGAAGTGATGTATTCATCATATTCCATCATCTTGTCGATAATACCGTTCGGAGTTAATTCAATGATACGGTTGGCAACCGTTTCGATAAATTCATGGTCATGAGAAGCGAACAATATATTTCCTTTATAACTCTTCAAGTTATTATTGAAAGCTTGAATAGACTCCAAGTCCAAGTGGTTGGTAGGTGTATCAAGAATCAGACAGTTGGCATTGCGCAACTGCATACGGGCAATCATACAACGCATCTTCTCGCCTCCAGAAAGAACATTCACTTTTTTCAGTACTTCTTCACCCGAGAACAACATACGCCCTAAGAAACCTTTCATATAGACTTCGTTTCCTTCACCAAACTGACTTAACCAATCTACCAGATTTAAATCGCATTCAAAAAAATCAGTATTATCCAACGGCAAATAAGCAGTGGTTATTGTTACTCCCCAGTCGAATTTACCGGCTTGCGGCTTACGGTTTCCATTAATGATTTCAAAAAGAGCAGTCATGGCACGAGGGTCACGGCTCAAGAATACAATCTTATCCCCTTTTTCAACATTAAAGTTCACGTCATTAAACAAGACCACTCCATCTTCTGTCTCGGCACGCAACCCCGACACTTCTAGAATTTGGTTTCCCGGTTCACGGTCGGGAGTAAAGATAATACCCGGATATTTACGAGAAGACGGTTTAATTTCTTCTACATTCAGTTTCTCCAACATCTTCTTGCGACTGGTAGTCTGTTTACTCTTTGCCACATTCGCACTAAAACGACGGATAAACTCTTCCAATTCCTTTTTCTTCTCTTCGGCTTTTGCCTTTTGGTTCTGCTGCTGACGAAGTGCCAACTGACTGGACTCGTACCAGAAACTATAATTACCGGCAAACATATTCACTTTGCCAAAGTCAATATCAACCGTATGTGTACAAACAGAGTCAAGGAAGTGACGGTCATGACTCACCACCAATACGGTATGCTCAAAGTTGGACAAATATTCTTCCAGCCATGTCACTGTGTCCATATCCAAATCATTGGTCGGCTCATCAAGCAACAAGTTATCCGGATTTCCGTAAAGAGCCTGTGCCAACATAACACGCACCTTTTCTTTACCACTCAAGTCACCCATCTTCATATAATGCTTGTCCTCCTTGATACCAAGTCCGCTCAACAGCATAGCCGCATCGCTTTCGGCATTCCAGCCATCCAATTCAGCAAATTTCTCTTCCAACTCGGATACCTTCAAACCATCCTCATCCGTAAAATCGGTCTTGGCATACAGTTCTTCGCGCTGCTTCATAATATCCCATAATACTGTATGCCCCATCATAACCGTGTCCATTACAGTATATTCATCAAATTTGAAGTGGTCCTGACTCAATACGGACAGGCGTTCCCCCGGCCCCAGTGTCACAGACCCTTTAGTCGGTTCCAGTTCACCTGAAATTGCTTTCAGAAAAGTAGATTTTCCGGCACCGTTTGCACCGATTACTCCATAAATATTGCCATTGGTGAACTTCATATTCACATCATTATACAATACTCTTTTACCAAATTGAATGGCTAAGTTTGAAACTGTAATCATCCTTATATACCTTAGTTTATATATTATTTCGATTTTTGAAAGTGCAAAGGTAGGCATTTTAATTCAGAAAAGTATGCCAGTGTGACATATTTTCCCTACTTTTGCAAAATATTTGAGACAGGGAAACAACTAGGCACGAAATTTGTTAGCAATAAATTAACCTAAAAACCCTGACTGATTATGAGTAAGAATAAGAAAAACAAAAAGTTTAATAAGAATATGAACCCAACAGAGAAAAACCAACCTCAGGATGAGGAAGTTTTGAAAAACCAAGAAAAGACAGAAGAAGCTGCTCTTGACGAAGAGACTCAGAAGGAAGCAGCAGAAGAGCTATCTGCCGAAGAAAAGGTAAATAAGGATTTGGCTGACGCTCAAAAGACCATAGAAGAACAACATGATAAGTATTTACGTCTTTCTGCCGAGTTCGATAATTACCGCAAGCGTACCATGAAGGAAAAAGCAGAGTTAATTAAAAACGGTGGTGAAAAAACAATCTCTGCCATCCTGCCTATTCTAGATGATTTGGAACGCGCTTTGAATATTTCAGAGACCTCGGACGATGTAAAAGCAATGCGCGAAGGTATCGAACTGATTTATAACAAATTCTTAAAGGTATTAAATCAGGAAGGACTTCAGAAGATAGAAACTGACGGCAAAGATTTTGATACCGATTACCATGAAGCCATTGCATTGGTTCCCGCACCATCTGAAGAACAAAAAGGAAAAATTCTGGACTGTGTTCAAACAGGCTATAAGCTGAATGATAAAGTAATCCGCCACGCCAAAGTTGTAGTGGCTCAATAAAATAGTATCATAAAACAACATGGCAAAAAGAGACTATTACGAAGTGCTGGAAGTGGACAAGACAGCCACTATTGATGTTATAAAGAAAGCATACCGCAAGAAAGCGATACAATATCATCCTGATAAAAATCCGGGAGATAAAGAAGCTGAAGAGAAATTCAAAGAAGCAGCCGAAGCATACGATGTGCTAAGCAATCCCGACAAACGTGCCCGCTACGACCAGTTCGGGCACGCCGGTATGAGTGGAGCTGCCGGTGGCGGTTTTGAAGGATTCGGACAAGGTATGTCTATGGACGATATTTTCTCTATGTTCGGCGATATATTCGGAGGACGTAGTGGAGGTTTCGGAGGATTCAGTGGTTTCGGTGGAGGCGGACGTGCCTCTCAACGCAAATTCCGTGGTTCGGACTTACGTGTTAAGGTCAAACTGAGCTTAAAAGAAATTTCTACGGGAGTAGAAAAAAAATTCAAACTGAAGAAATATGTAGCATGTGATCACTGCCACGGCTCAGGCGCCGAAGGTGAAGGAGGTACGGAAACTTGTCCTACATGTCATGGAACAGGTAGCGTGACACGTACTCAACAAAGTATCTTTGGTATGGTGCAATCACAAAGTGTATGCCCCCAATGTAACGGTGAAGGTAAAATCATCAAAAACAAATGCAAGGTTTGTTCGGGTGAAGGCATCGTATATGGCGAAGAAGTGGTGGAAGTTAAAATTCCTGCCGGAGTAGCCGAAGGTATGCAACTGACAGTAAACGGAAAAGGTAACGCCGGAAAGCACAACGGAGTACCGGGTGACTTACTTGTTGTCATTGAAGAAGAATCACATCCCGACCTGATTCGTGATGAAAATGATTTGATATACAACCTTCTATTGAGTATTCCTACAGCTGCATTGGGTGGAACTGTAGAAATTCCGACTATCGACAGTAAAGTAAAAGTAAAAATTGAAGCAGGAACTCAACCAGGCAAAGTGCTACGATTACGAGGTAAAGGATTGCCAAATGTAAACAGCTATGGATATAGTACAGGTACCGGCGATTTATTGGTTAATGTCAGTGTATACGTACCCGAAACACTGAATAAAGAAGAAAAGCAAATAATGGAGAAGATGCAGGAATCTGACAACTTCAAACCTAACCTGAGCATCAAGGAAAAGATATTCAAAAAGTTTAAAAACTTCTTTGATTAACTATCTCATAGCCGTTGTGCTATGACCAAAAAGTTACTTTCATCCACTATAGAGAAAATGTTTTCATCTTTACAGTGGATGAAAGTGTATTTTACCTCTTATATCTGCCCATTTTTATCATATACTATCACAACGGACAATAACTTTTACGATTATGACTTACGAAGAAACACTGGATTATTTATATAATAGTGCCCCCCTCTTCCAACACATAGGAAAGGATGCCTATAAAGAAGGATTGGAAAACACTTATCTTTTAGATGAATATTTCGAACATCCTCATCGCAAATTCCATACCATCCATATAGCCGGCACCAATGGAAAAGGTTCATGCTCACACACATTAGCAGCTATTCTACAATCTGCAGGATATAAAACAGGCCTCTATACATCTCCCCACCTAATTGATTTTCGTGAACGAATCCGCATCAACGGAACTCCGGTTTCTCAAAAGTTCGTAATTGACTTCGTTGAAAAGCACCGTACCTTCTTCGAACCGCTGCACCCCTCTTTCTTTGAGCTTACCACCGCTATGGCTTTCCATTATTTTGCTACTCAACAAGTGGATGTAGCCATTATTGAAGTGGGACTGGGCGGACGCTTGGACTGCACCAATATTATTCATCCCGATCTCTGTCTCATTACCAATATCAGCTTTGACCATATACAGTTTCTCGGTAATACGCTGGCAAAAATTGCCGGAGAAAAAGCCGGTATTATCAAAGAAAACACACCGATCATTATTGGTGAAACAACTCCCGAAACCAAACCTGTATTTATTGAACGCGCACAGAGTGTTCACGCCCCTATCCTATTTGCCGAAGAAGAACATCTCTTACAAAGTTCTTCTGTCAACGAAACCGGTGAACGAATTTATCAAACAACAGACTTCGCCGAACTAAAAGGAGAATTGGGAGGACTTTGCCAACTTAAAAACACCAACACACTGCTTTCTTCCATTCGCCAACTAAAAAAGATAGGCTACCACCTCACCGAAGAAAATGTGCGCGAAGGCTTTGCCCATGTTTCAAAACTGACAGGACTGATGGGACGTTGGCAGAAATTGGAAGAACACCCTGCATTGGTATGCGACACCGGACACAATGTAGGAGGCATTTCCTACATTGTGGAACAACTGAAACATCAAAAATATGACCGCCTGCACATTGTAATGGGCATGGTGAATGACAAAGACATCAGCGGAGTGCTTAGCATGATGCCCAAAGATGCCATTTATTATTTTACCCGTGCCGATGTAAAACGCGCCCTGCCGGAAAATGAGTTGCAAGCGTTAGCACAACAAGTCGGTTTGCAAGGTCAGAGTTACCCCAATGTTAAAGCAGCAGTTGAAGCAGCAAAACAACATTCTAGTGAAAAAGATTTTATTTTTGTCGGCGGAAGCAGCTTTATCGTAGCTGATTTATTAAAATTTCACGTTTAGCAAGTTCACTTTTCCACAAAAAGTTTGGGAATACCGAAGAAAATCTTTTTATTTGCAATAGTTTTGTACTTACTATAAAAAGATTTTCAATAATATGATAAACACATCAACTTCCGATGAGAATTTGTGCGGTCTGAAACGGACCGACTTTCAAAAAACAGTAGATGGGAAACAAACAGACCTTTTCATACTAAAGAATGAAAATGGAGTTGAAATAGCTGTCACTAATTACGGTGGTGCTGTCTTAGCTATAATGGCTCCCGATAAAAACGGCAAATTTGCTAATGTCATCCAAGGACATGATAGTATAGACCATGTAATCAACAGTCATGAACCTTTTTTGAGCACGTTAATAGGACGCTACGGTAATCGTATCGCAAACGGAAAATTTCTTTTAGATGGGCAGGAATACTCACTGACAATCAATAACGGACCAAACTCACTACACGGTGGACCAACCGGTTTCCACGCACGTGTTTGGGATGCCGAACAAGTAACTCCGCAAAGTTTGAAGCTACATTATTTATCGGCTGATGGCGAAGAAGGCTTTCCCGGAAATTTGGATGTAACAGTAGTTTATACACTGAGTAATCAAAATGAATTCATCATAACCTACTCAGCAGTAACAGATAAAACAACATTAGTCAATCTCACTCACCACGGTTTTTTCAGTCTTTCAGGTATTGCCAATCCTACAGCAAGCGTTGAAAACAACATCGTAACTATTAATGCAGACTTTTACACTCCAATGGATAATGTATCTATCCCCACCGGAGAGATAGCCAAAGTAGAAGGTACACCGATGGATTTTCGTACTCCTCATGCTGTGGGTAGCCGCATCAATGACAAATTTGAGCAACTAGAGTTTGGTGCCGGCTATGATCATTGCTATGTACTCAATAAACGCGAACAAGGAACCCTTAGCTTTGCTGCTAAATGTGTTGAACCTGAAAGCGGACGCAGCATGGAGGTTTACACCACTGAACCGGGTGTCCAAGTATATACAGCCAATTGGCACAATGGTTTTGAAGGCGCTCACGGTGCCACTTTCCCTGCCAGAAGCGCTATCTGCTTTGAAGCCCAACATTTCCCTGATACTCCGAATAAAGGTCATTTCCCTTCTTGTGTATTAAAACCGGAAGAGGTATACCAACAGATAACCATCTACAAATTCGGCGTAGAAAAATAAGCAAAACAATTTTAAAATAAACATAAAGAACGATTTAACAATGGCTCAAAAAACAAAACAATGGGGTGCTATCATCATCATGATTGCCCTTTTTGCAATGATTGCCTTCGTGACCAACCTGTGTACACCCATGGCAACAATTATCAAAAACCAAGGACCAATATCAAATGTGCTTGCACAGATTGGTAACTATGGTAACTTCATCGCTTACCTCGTAATGGGTATTCCCGCCGGTATGCTTATCTCTAAGTATGGCTATAAAAAAACCGCCCTTATCGGTCTTGTCGTAGGTAGTGTGGGTATCCTTATCCAGTGGATCAGCGGTCTGATGGATGTAGATAATAATCTTGGTCTTGTATTTGCTGTTTACCTGATTGGTGCTTTTATCGCCGGTCTGTGTATGTGTATCCTTAACTGCGTGGTTAACCCCATGCTGAACCTTCTCGGAGGTGGTGGTAACAGCGGTAACCAGCTAATTCAGATCGGCGGTGTGTTCAACTCTACCGCAGCTGTAGCTTGTTATATTCTGATGGGAGCTCTCATCGGTGATGCTGCAAAAGCCAAAATTTCCGATGCAACACCTGCCTTGATGATTGCACTTGCTATCTTCGTTGTGGCTTTCATCGTAATTTCATTCACTAAAATTGAAGAACCTAAACAAGCTCCTGTACAGCTAGACCTTATCAAAGGTGCTATGAGTTACCGTCATTTTGCATTGGGTACTTTGGGTATTTTCGTATATATGGGTATCGAAGTAGGTGTACCTAACTTCGTACAACAGTACCTCATCAGTGACTACGGACTCCCCGCCAGCACAGTAGGTATGATTGTAGCCGTTTATTGGTTTATGATGCTGATTGGTCGTTTCGTAGGTGCCAGTATTGGTGAAAAAGTATCGAGCCGCACCATGATTACCGTTGTATCATCAGCTACTATCATCCTCGTTTTGTTTGGTATGTTTGCACCTACCATCACGGTAGCTTTTCCGGGTGTGAATTGGGGTACACTCGAAATTATTTGGGAAGAAATTCCTTTGGGCATCTTCTCATTCCTACTGGTAGGTCTTTGTACTTCAGTAATGTGGGGAGCTATTTTCAATATGGCAGTTGAAGGTCTTGGCAAATATACAGCCATCGCTTCCGGTATTTTTATGACAATGGTATTCGGTTGCGCTGTGATGATGTTTATCCAAGCTACAGTTGCCGACCTCGTAGGCTACATTCAGAGTTTCTGGTGTGTAGTAGCTTGCGCTGTCTACCTGCTGTTCTACGCCCTTATCGGCAGCAAGGTTACAAGAAGAGAAGCAGAATAATAATAAATGCGATATATTAACCTTTAAATTATAGAATTATCATGGACATAGAATATGTAAGAAGTCGCTTCATCAAACATTTTGATGGCACAACAGGTTCAGTATATGCTTCACCCGGTCGTATCAACCTCATTGGTGAGCACACCGATTATAACGGTGGTTTCGTATTTCCGGGTGCTGTAGATAAAGGTATGATTGCTGAAATCAAACCTAACGGAACAGATAAAGTACGCGCTTACTCTATCGACCTGAAAGACTATGTAGAATTCGGTTTGAACGAAGAAGATGCTCCAAAAGCCAGCTGGGCAAGATACATCTTCGGAGTTTGCCGTGAGATGATTAAGCGCGGTGTAAACGTAAAAGGCTTTGATACTGCATTTGCAGGTGATGTGCCTTTGGGTGCCGGTATGTCTTCATCGGCTGCACTGGAAAGCACATATGCTTATGCTATCAACGATTTGTTTGGCGACAACAAGATAGATAAATTCGAATTAGCTAAAATAGGTCAGGCAACTGAACACAATTATTGTGGCGTAAACTGCGGTATCATGGACCAGTTTGCTTCTGTATTCGGTAAAGCAGGTAGCTTAATCCGTTTGGATTGCCGTTCATTGGAATACCAATATTTCCCATTCAAACCGGAAGGGTATCGTTTAGTATTGGTAGACTCCGTAGTTAAGCACGAGTTGGCATCATCTGCATACAACAAGCGTCGTCAGAGCTGCGAAGCTGCTGTTGCTGCTATTCAAAAGAAACATCCACATGTAGAGTTTTTACGTGATTGTACAATGGAAATGTTGCAGGAAGCTAAAGCTGACATCAGCGAAGAAGATTACATGCGCGCAGAATATGTCATCGAAGAAATCCAACGTGTACTTGATGTTTGTGATGCATTGGAAAGAGGTGATTATGAAACTGTCGGCCAGAAAATGTATGAAACGCACAATGGCATGAGCAAATTATATGAAGTTAGCTGCGAAGAACTTGACTTTTTAAATGATATCGCATTCGATTGTGGCGTTACCGGCTCACGTGTTATGGGCGGTGGCTTCGGCGGATGTACTATCAACTTAGTGAAGAATGAACTTTATGAAACATTCATCACTACTGCAAAAGAAAGATTCAAAGAAAAATTTGGTCGCAGTCCGAAAGTTTACGATGTAGTTATCAGCGACGGTTCTCGTAAATTGATCTAAACTCACAGATATGTGAACTTAACACAAAAGTCAAAATAAACTTAATCAGCCGCCATTGACCAATCAAAAATCAATGGCGGCTTTTTTCCAAAACAAAACTATATTATGAAAACCTTATGCACATTATTATTGGCTTTGGGAACCTTATGTTCCATACAAGCCCAAGAACGTAAAGTCAACCAGCCTCCGTTTATTGTTCGCAACACATCCACAGTGGAGATCAACCAAATCACACTTTCCGACACCGCTACCGTTTTGGATATCAAAGCATATTATCGCCCACACAATTGGATTAGAATCAGCGGAGAAAGCTATCTGTTAGCTGATAACGGTAAAAAATACCCCATCCGTTCGGGCAGTGGCATCACCCTTGACAAAGAATTTTGGATGCCCGACAGCGGTGAGGCTACTTTCAGTCTGATATTTCCTACCCTGCCGGCTACCGTAAAAACGATAGACTTTATAGAAAGTGACTGCGAAGACTGCTTCAAAGTATGGGGAATTTCTTTAAATGGGAAATTACCCGAATTAGTGTTACCGGAAGAGGTAAAACAAAAAACAAATGCCGTAGAAATATTACCGGCTCCTCAATTGACAATGGGAAAGGCTACACTGAGTGGAAAACTTTTGGACTATAAACATAACTATCAACTCAACCTAAATGCCTACCTTTGTGAGTTATTGACCGGTAATGAAAACGAAATTCCCATAGAAATCAAAGAAGACGGCAGCTTCTGCACAGCAATCGACCTCTCTGCTCCGACCAGCCTTGATTTAGTGATGGGAAGAGAGAAAATCAGTACATTGTTATGACTCCCGGAGAAGACACCAAAATAATCATTAATTTACGGGAAATCAGCCGTTCACAAAGCAAATTATTGAAACAGAACAAACCGGAAGGAGAGAAACTATATTTCTCAGGCACAATGGCGCAACTCAACAAAACCCTGAACAGCAAATGGGCAACCGAATGGGAAGGAAAAGATTTTCTAAAAGAAATATATAATATGTCGGCAGAAGAATATAAAGCCTATTGCCTGAACAAATACCAAAACAGAAATTCAATCATACAAAATGCCAAAGAACTGGATAATGCATCCCGCCAATTATTGCTGATAGACAATAAATTTCAATGTACCGCAGCACTCAACAGTATCAACTCAAATCTGATGAATGCATATATATATTATAGCGGACTACCCGAAAGAGAAGCATTCAAAAGCTATAAAGCCCCCGACCTGCCCACCAATTATTATGACTATATAAGAACCATAGGAGCACTGAACAGCAATGAAATGCTTTACTGCAACGGCTATTCCAGAATGCTAAAATATTTAGGCTATGAAATACGTGTCCCTTTGGACGGCAATATGAAAGACATATTCAGCTATATTATTTCGTCAGACCGGACTTCAGCCGAAGATGCAGCAGTCATCAAAGCATATAAAGACAGTATTGATGCAGGAAAAAGCGCCAAAGCATTAGCCGGAAAAATGCAAGACTTGAGAAAGAAATATGACCCGCTGTTCATGGAATACAGCAAGAAAGTACGAGAAGCCGGCATGAAAGTAGTAACCAACTATATGGGTGCTGATAAAGGCCTTTTCTTTGATATACGCAAAGCTATGAAATATGCCGAAAAAATCACCGACTTCCGTCCGTTGACTGAAACCGATTTTCAGGAAATTCGCCTGATGGAAAACCCTTACTATCTGGAAAAACTGACTTCGATGAATAATAAGCTGATAGAAACGATTGAAGCCAATAAAAAGAAAACAGGCTTCACCATCAACGAAACCGGCGAAGTAGCAAATGAAGATTTATTCGCTTCCATCATTTCCAAATTCAGAGGAAAAGTCATACTGGTAGATTTTTGGGCAACTTGGTGCGGCCCCTGCCAAAAAGCAATGAAAGATATGAAACCAATGAAAGAAGAATTGGCAGACAAGGACATAGTATATTTATTCATTGCCGGTGAGAACTCACCAAAAGAAACATGGGAGAACATGATTTCAGACATCCATGGAGAACATTATCGCCTCACCAATGCACAATGGGCTTACATCAACAAACAATTCAGCATTCAGGGAGTGCCCACTTATATGATTATTGACAAAGATGGAAGCATCAAAAATAAGTTTACCGGCTTCCCGGGAGTAGATACGGTAAAAAAACAATTGCTGGAACTTTTATAAAGGAACAAACCATAAACCATACAAGTTTGTTAAGCCGAAATATGAAAATATATTCTATAGAATATTCTTCATAGAGTTAGGAATGACATTATCAAAGATTTAATTATCTTTGCACCATAAATAACATTTTACGCTATGAATGATAAGAAACTAATGAATCGCGCAGCCGATAATATCCGTATTTTAGCCGCAGCGATGGTAGAGAAAGCCAACTCCGGTCACCCCGGCGGTGCCATGGGTGGCGCTGATTTCATAAACGTACTCTTTTCAGAGTTCTTAGTATATGACCCGGAAAATCCGTGTTGGGAAGGTCGTGACCGCTTCTTCCTTGACCCGGGCCACATGTCACCGATGCTTTACTCCGTATTAGCTATGAGTGGCAAGTTCACTATAGATGAACTAAAAGAATTCCGCCAATGGGGAAGCCCCACTCCGGGACATCCCGAAGTGAATATTATGCGTGGTATTGAGAATACATCCGGTCCTTTGGGACAAGGACATACATTTGCGGTAGGTGCAGCCATCGCAGCCAAGTTCTTGAAAGCCCGTTTGGGAGACGTGATGAATCAGACTATATATGCTTACATCTCCGATGGTGGCATCCAGGAAGAAATTTCTCAGGGAGCAGGTCGTTTGGCAGGTCACTTAGGCTTGGACAACCTCATTATGTTCTACGATTCAAACGATATTCAGCTTTCTACTGAAACGGAT
>OLQM01000488.1_pt1 | contig 46520 bp, 88 predicted proteins | sample 1673161 | NCBI WGS metagenome assembly OLQM01 (sample SAMEA3136761, study PRJEB25190) | human gut metagenome | reverse complement strand
GAACAAATATTAAAATAAGGAATAGAATTATGAAAGCAAATTACAGTGTTAGATTATATAGCGAATTCACAAAGAGAAGCAGAACTATAAAATTGTATCAGATGGATTTCGGTCAGCTAGCAGAATGGATGAAAACATTCGGTTTTATATCTTCTTTCTCCATTGGAGATTAAAGATGAGGACGTGTTTGAAAAATAATAATTTAAATATAAAATCATGGAAAAGTCAAGAAACGCAGTTCAGAAGATACAGAAGATGAAGGATCTAGGAATCTACAACAGATTCCTAAAGAATTCCGAGAATCGCATAAGAGAATTATATAGAATGTATTCGTTCTCCGAAGACTACCTTATGACAAAAGTTCGAACCATAATAAGTAGGAGATTAAGAGAGTATAATTACCTGTCTAATGTTATAGAGACGTCCTTCATATTCGCAGATACTCCGGAGAAGCAAGACTTTTGGAACAACATAGTAGATGAATTAAGAAGCGAAATATAAATATGAAAGTAGCAGTAATAATGAGACATCGCATAACGAATGATGAAGATAAAGTTATTTTTGAAGTAGACGCACCATCATTTAGAGCTTTTCTTACAAATGAAGAAATACTATTGAAAGTATTAAATGATGATGAAATCAAAGGTAGGACAATGTGCGGATATTTTACAATAGGAATTTTTGCAGTAAAACCATAAATAAACATAAAATGGAAGCAATTTATAAAAATAAGCCTATTTACCGACAGCTTACATATTATCAGAAAGATGTAAAGATTTAGGTATTAAGTTAGTTTACAATCAAAGAAATAAAATGGTATATATTTCTTTGTTGAATGCTCCTTCGATGGTTGAAGGTATTGAAGAAGCAGAACAGACTCTTGTATTATGTCTTAGTAATTTTTCTGACGTTAGAGACCATATCGAACATATAGCGAATGTATATAAGGATAGATACAGATCGTATTATAAAGGGAATAATGAAATGCTTAAATATATTGAATAACATGAAAACATATTATATATTTTATTTTGCGTATATCTTCTTTTTATCCTCATGTTCAAGCGTAACGAACAATTCTGTGCTAGAATATGAAGTAATAGAAATTGAAAATTGTGAGTATATCTTAGTTAAATCAAAAACATATGGGATTGGTTTATCTGTAACATCGATTACTCATAAAGGGAATTGTAAATATTGTAGTGAACGAAATAATATGAAACGATGACAACAAGTGAATGGAGAAACATGATAATAGGTTTAATATCACTTATTGCAGTTTTATTGAGTCTATATTTTATAGGAAATGTCATTATTTAAAAGGAAATTGACATATGAAAAGTAATAGAAAAAGAACAGTATTATCTAATAAATTAGAGCTTGTTTGTAGTGCGATGAATAATAAAGTATATTATTCGCTCATTGAACAAAAGAGAATTAATCATCGCAAAGAAGTGATGAGTCAATTAAATTAACATTCCGAGGAATATCTCGGTATGATATATTAAATGATTAATAAATATAAAAAACAATAATTATGAAAGCAACAGATTATAAAAACAACGGATATACTCATGTTTTAGTAGAAATCAATAACTTTGCGAATGAACCTTCAATTGCAAAAGGTTTTAAAAATTATAAGGACATGAGAAGATATAGAGATAATATGAATTTGCAAGAATACTATTCTAATATATCACGCATCATGACTGTTAATCAAGCAATAAAGAAAGGGTATTAGTATGAAAGCAGTATATATTCGTTGCTCAACAGATAAACAGGATTTTTGTCAGCAACAGCATTGTATAAATCAATATTTAGAACGAATAAATGAACCGACCGATTTATATACAATTCAGGAAAAAGTATCAGGAACGGTTAAACATACAAAGAGAAAACTACATGAACTATTAGAACTTTGCGAGAAAGGTTCTACTATCTATATATCAGAGCTTTCCCGTCTAGGAAGAAGCATGAATGATTTATTTTCTATAGTAAGTTATGCAGGAGAAAAAGAAATTACTTTAATCCAATGCAAGGATGGAACGACTATAGAAAATAAATCAATAGGCGGAAAAGCATTATTATTTGCATTATCTTTAGCGGCAGAAATAGAATTAGAGAACAACAGGCAAAGAACGAAAATGGGGATTGCTGCTAGAAAAGCTAGGAATGAGGCTGTAGGCGGAACGGATGAATTGTGGGGAAAGAATACAGGAGCTAATAGAGTAGAAGTAATGGAAAAGATGAGAATTGTTTCTGTGGATAAAAAGAAAGAAAACGCACGCAAGAATCCTAATAACATCCACTTTTGGATTTTTATTCAGAAATGGATGAGGAATAATCCCGAACCGAAATCTTGCGAAACATGGCAGATAATAGCTGATGAATTGAATGAATTTAAATTCAAGACATCAACAGGTCTAGAATATAATGCAAGTCGTGCAGCAGCAATGTATCGTAATTTAAAAAAGATAATGCAATGAATATAGATGAAGCAATAGTAGCGATGGATAACGGAAAAGAAGTGACGCATGAATGTTTGCGTAATACAGTAACCAAATCCCTTCGATATGTAAACGGAGCATTTATTGATAAAGAAGGCTATATATTGAATTCATTTAGTGTATATCTCACATTAATATCTGCACGCTTTAACGAAGGATGGGAAATTATAAACGAAAAAGAAACATAATGGAAGAATTAATTATTAAGTATTTCAAGACGAAATACCCCGATGAAAGGTATGTATATAAGACATGTTTTGTAATTCAAGATATGTTTGGAGTTAAAGGGAATAATCTTTATGTCGTTGAATTTATAGACACAAAGATGAAGTATCCTAAAACATTGGAGTTAAGAATCAAAGAAAGTGAATTATTAAATATTTGAGTTATGGAAAGCAAAGAGGATATTATTAGAAAATATATCAAAGGAATAATTTCTATTGAAAGTAATGGGAAATAAAGATGAAGATACTTTTACTTGTAGTAAATATTCTTTTTATGATAGTGATATGTGTCCTCTTATGACAAAATACTTTTTAGGACACTGCGATCATATTTTCAGACCTGATGAAAAAGAAGTTTATTTTATTGAATGTAAATAATAAAGTTATGATACCCTTAATAATTTTGATTGTATTAAGAACTATTAAATTAACATTGGCAGCATGGTTAAATGGAGAAGAAGTAGAAGTTAGCTTCCTTGCCAATCTTTTCAAATTGGTGGTAGATAGTTTATTAATTTGGTGGTTAGTAGAATCATTTAAATCTTAGAACTATGACATACAAAAAGTTTTTAGAGCAAACAGAAAAAGCTAAAACGGAATTTATAAAAAGAATCCGTCAGTATGAAGATGTTACAAGCAAAGAAATTGATAACATCAGAATAAGTTGGGATTATATTCGCATATCGCTTTATTTGCAAACAGAAGAAAGTGAATTTGAGCATGTATGGGAGTATGATTGCACAAAAGATGAATTGTTTAGTTTGTGGTTTTATGTAAAATAAAAGTAATTATATAAAAGATGTGGATAAGAATACAGAATCAACGATTGAAAGACGCAAGTATCAAAGAGTACAAAGGACGCGGAAATAGTGTATCAAGTGGTAAATACTGCATTGAAATGAAGTACGGAAACGGAATAAGGTATTATAGCGAGTTATCCAGTACACAATTAACTAATAATACGAAAGGAGGATGATATGCCATTTTTAATTGCTCTTATATGTTGGGGAGCATACACAATACTTACAGGTCTTACTAAAAAGTAATATTAATATTTTAAAACAATTAAGAATATGTGGATTAGAATTCAAGATCAAAGATTAAAAGATTCTCAAATTGTAGAATACAAGGGAAGAAGCAAGGGTATGGCAAGCGGTTTATATACCATTGAAATAAAATATGGTAGAGGCTTAAAATATTTTAAATATGAGTCTGAAGAAGAATATGAAAAGACGTTATCTAGATTAGATGAAGTTCTTAAAGTACAAGATATATAATTATCAAAGAAGGATTAATACTAAAAACTAACGATGGAACGGTATATGAAAATAAAAGATTTAGCAGTAGAACATAGCTATTATTGCAGTAATACCAATTATTATTCTCTAAAAGAGACATATCATTACGCTACATGGGATGATTTTATGGTTGAAATGGGTGATGTAGATAAAAACCTTAATTTCCTCTTTAGATTTGACATTAAGGAAAACGAAGAAACAAACAAGTATTATGCTGAATTATTTTATATGCAACAAAGAAAGGGTCTATTTGTAATATCTATTGTAGATGAAGTGAAAGATAAGGACGCTGATTCCATAAATGGATATTTGAAAGAATATTGGGACTATATAAAGGAATTATGGAGCCCTATAAGTAAAAAGTTAAATAATAAGAAGTAAATTATGAAAAGTGGAGCCGAAATTATAGCAGAAGAACGTAAAAGACAAATTGAAGTTGAAGGATGGACATCGGAAAAGGATGATTTATATACATCCGGACAACTAGCTTTAGCGGGTGCAACTTATGCCATCCCTATGTTTGACAGAGATGATTATGGTGGTTATGTTTATTCTACCGATGTACCTATCATGTTCCCATTGTCTCCCGAATGGTGGAAGCCTACACCTGATGATCGGATAAGAGAGTTAGCAAAAGCAGGTGCACTCATTGCTGCCGAAATTGATAGATTGCAAAGATTGAAATAACCTTATAACAATAAAGAAATATTATGGCAAAAGTATTTATAACAAAATATGCCCTGACATCAGGCGTGAAGGAAGTGGAAACAGAAATTCATAAATCCACTTTCAAAGATTGTCCTGACTATGTAAGGGATAGCGCATATTCTTTTCATAGCATAGGAAAGGATGCATTCCTCGATAAATCCGAAGCACTAAACAAAGCAGAGGATATGAGAAAAAAGAAAATTGTCTCTCTTCGCAAACAAATTGAGAAATTAGAAAAGTTATCTTTTAATGAATAATAATACTGAATATGAATGAAATCGAAATTCTAAAAGATCAAATAAAGAGTTTACAAGCTGCTCTTGTTGCAAAGGAAGAAGCTCACAAAATAGATCTGAATGACACCGTTAGTGTAGAACTTACAGAATGGGGAGCTACATATCTTAATGCGATGAATACATTTAAAAATATAATTAATCCACATTGCCATTATAAAACCGACTATAAAGCAGGTGATGTTTACAAAAAACAACTTTGGCAGTTGATATTAGAGTTCAAAGATGGGATTAAGTTTGATAAAGAGAAAGCTTTTAATAAGTTGGCAAAAGTAATTAACTAATAACTAGAATAGAAAGGAATCAAATGATTATAGCGTGGTTTTCTTGCGGTGTAACATCCGCAGTCGCTTGTAAAATAGCATTAAGCCTGTACGAAGATGTACAACTCTACTACATCGAAACTGGTTCCGGTCATCCTGATAACGCCCGATTCCTCGCAGATTGTGAAAAGTGGTACAATCAACCTATCCACATTATCCGAAGCGACAAGTACGCTTGCGTAGCTGATGTGCTACGGAAAGGTTTTATCAATGGCGCGCATGGTGCTGCTTGTACTCTTGAACTAAAAAAGAAAGTTCGGTATAAATTGGAAAAGGAATTGCAGCACTGGGACGGGCAAGTTTGGGGCTTTGATTACGACCCGAAGGAGATAAATCGTGCTATTCGTTTAAAACAGCAATATCCGGACACAAAGCCATTGTTTCCGCTTATTGAAAAGCAGGTTACAAAACCCGATGCAATGGGGATGCTTTGGAAAGCTGGTATTGAAATTCCTGCCATGTACAAGATGGGCTACAATAACAATAACTGCATCGGCTGTGTGAAAGGTGGCATGGGCTACTGGAATAAAATCCGGAAGGACTTCCCAAGTGTATTCAACCAAATGGCACAGATAGAACGTGATGTTGGCGCAACATGCCTAAAGGATAAAGACGGGCGCATCTTCCTTGACGAACTACCAACGTGGCGGGGCGACCCAGTGGAAGAGATTATACCGGATTGTTCTCTTATCTGCCAAATTGAATTTCAAGAGATAATCGACAGACAGGTAGAGCGAGTTTTGAAAGGAGAAATTAGTATTAATGATGTAGCCTGAAAAGGCTCATAACTAAATACAATTATGAAACAAGAATCAAGTGCAGTAAATCCGTATAACGGAATGTTCGGACAGCAAGGATGGATTTGTCCGAAGTGTGGAAGGGTATATTCACCGTTTACTCAAATGTGTTTGTATTGTAAACCAAATAATACAACAAATATTTCTAATCTTTGCGACCTTTCTAATACGACCGTCAGTGAAGAAGAACTAATAGAAAAACGTAAAACAAGATAAATATGAATCAAGAGGAAATAATCAAGCGATTAAAGGAAGGTAATAAATTCACCGGACGAAATGGTGTATTTACAGGTATCGTAACCCCATTAATTTATGCTGATAAAGCAAATATGCTGGTGGTTGAATGCGAAAAGGATGGATGTAAATTTCAAGATGATTGGATTTTACTACATACTATTTGGGGATTCCAAAACGGAGATTATGTATTTATTTAAAACAAATAAAATATGAATATACAAGAAGCTGCAAAAGAATACGCTGACGGGCAGTATGAACCTACTGATAGAGGAATTTTGTATAGAGAAACACAGGATGATTTTATCGCTGGTGCAAAATGGCAGGCAAAGCAATCACCGTGGATAAGCGTGGAAGATAGGTTGCCGGACTATTTGGAAAAAGTTTTAGTCCTTTATGAATATAAGGGGGAAATACAAATCCAACAAAGTTCCTATTTGGGCGAAAAAGATTGGAAGTTTGGCTCTAATAAAATACTTGCGTGGTTGCCAATACCATCTTTCGATGAAATACTGGAAGCCAACAGAGATGTACTAGAACGGATTAAGGAGAAAGGAGATTGACTAATGAGATTTATATTAATTATACTTATGATAATCATGTTATTATCTTGTAAAGATGATATAGCTGGTCCTTTAAAAGGTGGAACGATTATTACTGTTAAAGGAGACACTATTAAGTTTTATGGAGGAACGTTGACTTATAGCGGATTTGGCACTAGAAGTATTAGGGATATTGCAATTAATGACTTAAAAGAGAAAGGAGAATAATTATGCCAACAATACTAAGAGTAACTTATCCAACAGCAAGAAAAGAACATGGGTGTGAGTTTTGTTGTGAAAAGATATCGATAGGACAAAAATATGTCCGTCAGACAAATGTCTACGATGGAACTATCTATGACTTTGTCACACATCAAGAATGTAAGGAGGTAGCTCATGAATTGAATATGTACGATGATTGTGATGATTCAGGTTTAGACGGAGACACTTTTCGTGAAGACTTGAATGCATACGTATACGCCAACCATTACGACGAACATACAGATGATGTTTATACTAGTTGGCAGTTGAATCATTATGAGATAGCGAAGAAAATATTGAAAGAACTTAAAACGGAGAAATAACAATGAAATCAAAAAAAAGTATTATCAATCGAACAGATGCGGAGATTACAAAAACTTGGCGTAGATACAAGTACCGCAAGCTGGTTTTATGACTTGAAATATGGTGGCGAATTAGATGTAGTGAAATATCCTAAAAGACTTTCCCAATATATACAAAATGGTAATGGTATTGGAGCTTTTACTCTACAAGATATATTGGAAATTATGCCTGTATTATATCCTACAATGAAAAATGGTAAAAGGATATTAGTTGATAGCAGTAGAGAGGATTCCGGTTGTCATTATCAGCCTACTATCTTTCATTCTGAAGATGGTTGGTTTTGTAGCTATTTCGATAGTGACGACCTTTTGGACGAAAGAACATCCGATAGCTATAATAATCCTCTTGATGCAGTCTATGATATGCTTTGTTGGCTATACGAAAACGATTATTTGCCATTTAAAAACTAATTCAAATCTAAAAAAAGAAATGAAAAAGATTCACGAACTACATAATCACCCAATGACGGAATATCGAGAAAATATACCCAGAGACAAAGTTTTTATTGATAAGGAGTTTGAAAAGCTATTCTCCCAAACATGGGAATATTGGGATGATAATCATGTGATTGTACTAAGAAGTGAGTTTGATAAATTAAAATAAATTGGAAATGAACAATTTTAAGATTGGAGATATAGTTTCCTATCGTAATACGAGAGGAAACATAAAGAAGGCTGAAATCACTTCCTTTGAGACTGTAGACAATGGGAAAGTCTGGTTTCATGGCATTGATACGGAGACTAAAGCAAAAGTCTGGTATCCTGTACATATATCCGAAAAACTAACTGAACACCCAATAAAGATATGAGTAAAATGAAACAAATGCTACTAGCGGCAGCAGCAATGTGCGCAGTAGCACAAAAATACGATCCGTACTCTGTAAACCGTAAAGAAGGAATGACTTTTAATCCTAACTATAAAGTTAAGTTATTAACTAAAGAGTTGAGAGAGTTTACCATAAAAGGAAAGAAAGTTATGGCATACTCTAAAAAGGACGCTATTAAACGATTAAAATATAAGTAATGAAAACATTGAAAGAGAAAGGTATTACTCTTCAAAATGAAGGTATGACCACAATTAATAGTCTATTTCATATCGCTTCCATGAGTGAAATGGATAGCTTTTTGGAAAACATGGATTTTGGTGATTTCCATTCGTTTATGCCATCTCTTACCAAAAGAGAATATGACAGTTATGAAGGTTCTTTAAATGAACTGCTTTTTGACCACGATAAGTTTGGTTTCTTGGCAGAATGTAGTTTTAATATTCCTCAAAAGTTCTCTTTTCGAGAAGATGGCAGCTTTCAGTCCTGTTCTAATTCCTGCTCCTTCTATCCATTCTATGTCTATGCCGAAAGTATGGATGAATTGCTTGATAAGGTTATTGAGGAAGACAAAAGGATGTTTGAAAAAGAAGCTAATAAAGCCCGGAAAGAAATGGGTATTGCATTACAGTAACCCTCAAAACAATTACAAAAACGAATAATTATGGGATTTACAACAGCAGCGTTTATTAGACGAAATACACCGGATCTTAGGAAGAGGTTGGAAGCGTTGGGATATAAAAAGTATGGCAACCCTTTTCAAATAACTGATGATAGCAAATTAATTACAACCATTGATGGTGAATATGTTCCTTATAATGTACCACTAGACGATAGTTTTATTGATTGCGGAACCAACGAGGATTTGTTCCTCGCCATAACCGCATTGAGGGATGATACAAACGAATATCAATGGTTTGTAGCAGATTCACCGCTTAGCGTTTCTTATGATGATATTGTGGGTAACGATCACTATTTTACAGAACCGAAGGGTAGCGTATTCTTTTGGGATATAAATTGGATGCACGCAACAATCATTTCCGGTAATTACCATAAGGCAACCGTTGAAGAGCTAATAGAACACTTTAAAGGAAAGGAGAAATAAAATGAATAAAATAGCCAATAAAATAAAACAAGCTAGAAAAGAACGATGCTTAACACGAGCTTCTTTAGCTTTGCTATCAGGAGTAAATATTAGAGTTATAATGAAAATAGAAGAAGATAGAGATTGCAGTACTCGGTCACTGAATAAAGTTCTAGCTGCGTTAGGCATGGAATTGGCTGTTAAAACAAAAGAGGAATAATGGAAAATGAAATAAAATCAATAGATTGTGACATTATAGAAAATACTCCAAAATATTCTAATATGAACATACATCCTGATGTATGTGGTGCATGGCAAGAAGGTGCAATGTGGGAAAGATATCGAAATGGTAAATGTTATAAATTAGATAGAGAAGATATCTTTAATCTTTTAAGAGCATGTTTCCCACCATATGAACTAATGTCTAAAATAGAAGAAATGAAATTAGGATATTATGTTGGAGGATTCAATGAAGAATGGAGATGGCTTTTAAATAAAGACACTCCTTACAGCGAAGAAGAATTATGGCATTTATATTTAGAATTAAAATACAATAAAATATGAAAGAGCTAAAATTAGGAACTGAAATTAAATTTCCATTTATTACATTAAAAGTAGTAGAAGCAGATGGATACAATTGTTCTAATTGCTATTTTGCAGATGTTTGTAGAAGCATTGGCGGACTAGTCCACAAAACGTTTGGGACATGTGTTGCGGATGAACGAGAAGATAATACTAATGTTATTTTTAAAGATATAACATAAAATGAGGACTGTAACCCTTTTTGGATGGTTTTAATAGCTAATGCTATTGATCCGGATATTTTTAAAGAAATCGTTGATTTAGAGAAAATAGTTTGCATCCTAATGACCTTTTCGGTTGGGATGGATATAATTGATTTTGTTAAGAATTTATTAAAAAATGAGATTATGGAAAAAGAAAGAAGAAGAAAAAAGATTTCAGTAAGTGAGAAATTAACAGCGTTGCAAATTGCACAAACAATGGGAGGATTTGATGTTATGACAATGGCGAACAATGAAAGGTATCTTTCTGCCCTATTTGATAGAGTAGAGAAGATACTAGGATGGATTAATGACGAAGGAAATGTTACTTTTGATAAAGGCATAAACACTGCTTATATCAGAAAAGATATAGGAAATATCTGTTCAGGGATATGTGCAATAAATGGAGAAAAATAAGATGAAGTATAACTATGAAACGATGAGGATGGAATGTTTCTCAGATGTAAAAAGCATGGAAGAGACTTTCAATTCTTATATTAATCCAATACTTACTAAATGTATAAAAAATACTGTATTAACAAAAGGAGAATTAATCATAATGGATTCTTATAAATCTCTTTTTGCTATTGATTATTTAATAAAAAATGGTTATTTGAGAATAATAAGTTATGGTATCATGACACAAGATCATATTGTTACATATACAGGAAAATAGAATGAAAAAAGTAATTTTAAAAAAAATGACGCTAAATAATTGGCGTGGGCAGTCGACAGAAGTTATTTTTGGTAAAAATATAACTGACATTTATGGACGTAATAAAACGGGTAAAAGTACATTATTTAATGCGTTTTATTGGGTATTTACAGGGTTTGATATAAAAGGCAGGGCAAATTATCAGCTATTTGATAATAGACTCCCTTTGACTTATGAGAATGCTATCCCGGCTGAAGTACATATAGTGACTGAAATAGATGGGAATGAATATAAATTTTCTAGAATTGCAATTCAATCGTGGTCTAGAAAACGTGGAGAATCAGAATATACTAAAAATATAAGCGATGATTATAAAGTATTTATTGACGATATAGCATTAAGTGCCGGAGAATTTAAGAAACGGATTGAAGATTTATTCTGTCCGATAGATGCCTTAAAGGTTATTCTTAATATTTTCTATATCTTCTCACTTGAATGGAAAGAACAGCGAGAACTCTTTGCTACAATTTGTGGTGATATTCAAGAAAGTGATTTTGAAGGCTGTTACGATGTTTTATTTGAGGAATTGAAAAGATATTCCATTGAGGAGCTAGAATCTCGTGTCAAGACCAAATCTGATCCTTTGAAACAGATTCTGAAATCACTGCCTTTAACAATAGAGACGTTAACTAAAAATCTTCCTGATTTATCACAGGTTGAAGAAGCGAAGAAACGGATTGAAGATAATTCAAAAGAGATTGAAGATATTGATAAGAGAATTCAAGACAGTAGCATGTCTGTACAACCTTTGATTAAAAAAGCCAATCAACAATTAGTTGAAATTAATAAATTAGAGCTATCTTTGCAAGAGGATGAGGAAAATTTCAATAAGGAACAAAATAAAGAAATTATTGAAATACAAAATCAAATATCCGCTATTGAAGAAAGTAATAAAATAATAGAAAAAGCGAATAAGGATCGTCAATTAAAAGTTGATTCTATTAAATCAACTATAAAATATAATCAAGATCTATTTGATTATTGTGTAAGACATAGAGAGGAACTTCTTAGCAAAAAAAATGCTATTGTAGAAAGAGAATTTGAAGAGGATACATGTTCTTATTGCGGAAATAAATTACCTGAATCAAAATTAGAAATATTACGGAAACGTTTTTATGAACAAAAAGAAAAAGAAAAATCCGCAGTTATTACTGAAGGTAAAAAAAATAACGAAAATAGAGACCACGCTCTCGCTAAAATAAAAGAATTAGAAGAAGAACTTAAAGAGTATGATATTGATAATACTCCATTTTTTGATAATTCTAAATTAAAGGAAAAACTTAGTCAATTGATAGCTAACCGAATAGATTTTAAGACAACATCTGAATATAAAAAGAAGATGGATGTAATATCCAATCTTAAAAGCGAATTGGTTGAAGTTGATCAGCCGGATAATTCCGGTCTCCTTGAGATGAAAAAAACATTGATGGATAAAATAAAAGAAGATAGCGAAACGATTGGGCTAATAAAAGAAAGGGAAAAACAGGAGAAAAAAATAAAAGAATATCAAGAACAACAGCGTGATACTGCTAATGAATTAGCAAAATGGGAAAGAATTTCTGCGGAATTAAAGGCATATAAGCAAGAATACGCAGATCTTGTATCAAAGAAAGTCAATGTCCTGTTAAATCGCTGTCAGGTGCAGATGATGTCTCAGAAAAAAGATGGAACATGGATTCCTTCATGTATTATCACAACTGATAATATTCCATCAACTGTATATAATGCTGCAGAAGTTGTTGTTTCCGGCATTGATATTGCTGAAGCATTCCAAAAATTTTATAATATAAATATGCCATTGTTTATTGACAATGCGGAAGGAATTACTAGCAATAGCGAAATTTTAACTGAAAGGCAGATTATTAATTTATATGTAAGTAACCACGATGACCAATTAAGAGTAGAAGTAAAGGACTATGAATAATTATTTAATAAATCTGACATTAGATAATTTAAATGATACTGTTGTGACAGAGATGGAGATTGGTGATGTTATAGAAAAAGGGATATTTATTCCATTTTCCACTAATCCGGTAATAAGAGGTAAAAAAGGTTCTGTTATAATTAGGATGCTTGCCGTAGAAAAAAGAGCTAACGCTTTCAATCAATCCCATTATCTTAAACCAAAATGTAATAAAAAAACATATGAATATCTTAAATCTATAGGAAAAGATTTAAAGATACTTGGTAATATGTCTATAGCAGGAACGGCATATGTCCCTAGAAATTCAGAAAAAGAAATTTTATCTTCATTGGATGAAATCTTAGATAAAGAAGAAGAATAATTTTTAAAAATTAAGTTATGGAAAAAGAAGAAAAAGTACTCACAAGAGTAGAAAAAGTTGAAATGAAATTAGAAGAGCTTGCACAGCTCTTAGGTTCTGATTATCCGGCAATGATTGTAGTACCTGTAAATGAAGGTGCTTTTTCTATTGTAAATTTAGGGGATGAGGAAGAAAATGAATTATTGAAATATGTAGTAAATGTAGGTATGTCACTAACTCACCAAGCTATAAATATGAAAAATACATTTATTGCATCTAGTGCCTATTTCTCATCTATGGATCATGGATTTGCTATAAAACTAACTTCTTCTATGATGAATGTAGCCGCAAAGAAAGCTGCAGAGCAATCAATCAATGAAGAAGATAAAGAAATAGAAGTTAATACAGAAATAAATTAATATTATGGGAATGCATAATTGGCTTGAGGCTTCCATCAAATATGAAAAATTGATGGAAAATGGCAAAGAGAAAAAAGTAACAGAGCGTTATTTAATAGATGCTTTAAGTTGTACAGAAGCAGAAGCACGTATTATCGAGGAGATGACTCCATTTATAACAGGAGAATTTAAAGTGAGTGCTACTAAACAAACTAAATATTCAGAAGTAGTGCCTAGTCAACAAGAAGTCGATGATGTTTGGTATAAGGCTAAATTGAATTTCATCACTTTTGATGAAAAAAGTGGCAGTGAGAAAAAAAGTCCTACACATATACTTATTCAAGCATGTGACATTCGACAAGCTATTAGTTATATTGATGAATACATGAAAGGAACTATAGCCGACTATGAAATAGAAGCTGTTTCTGATAGTAAATTAATGGATGTGTATCCGTATGAATCTTAAATATCAAAAAAAATGGCAAAAAAAGTAGAATCTATAGAAGAATCAACAGACATTTATATAACCGGAGTATGTTGTATATCAAAAATTCCTAAAGATTGTTTTACAAAAAATAACTATGGAACTTCATTCCGGTTTGCAATTGGAAAACTAGCCAAGCTAGGCAAAAATGGAGAAACACATTATATGAAATTTTGCGCTTCACAAGAAGAAAAAGCAAGGGGCGTGCAAGATATATTCATTGGTAATTTCTGTACAGAATGGATAAGTGATGATAATAAATCTCATAAAAATCATAATATTTCAACGAAACCACCTGTAAAAGAAAAAACTCAATCACGGACTCATGCTGCTACTACAGATGTAAGCGATGTAGATGATCTCCCCTTTTGAACTTTGGAAGTAATACGCAAATTTAAAGAGAAAGGAATTAATTTAGAAATAGTTGCGTATTCGAAAAATAATTAATATATTTGTGAGACGAAAGAGGACATAAGGTTTTTCTTTCGTCTTTCTTCAATTATTAAACAACAATTATATGGCAGATAAAAAAAATGAAGTTGCAAAAACAGATGTTGGGCAACAAGTCATTAACAGAATTGATCAATTGTGTCAAATAGGATTTAACATGCCTAATGATTACAATTATGTAAATGCTATCAAAGGAGCCATGCTGATGCTTCCTGAGATTAAAGATAAATCAGGAAAAAGTGCATTGGAAATATGTAAGAATAACAATAGTATTCAAAGTGCTCTCTTTAAGATGGCTACAAAGGGGCTAGATGTCTCAAAGAAACAGGGATATTTGATACTCCGTGGAGATAAACTTTGTTTTGAAGAAAGTTATTTTGGAGTATGTTTGCAGGCAAGACGTATTTCTAAACATTATGAACCTATTGCAAACATCATTTATAAAGGAGATACTTTTAAATTTGAAGTAGATCCTGCTACTGGAAGAAAACGTATTGTTGAACATACTCAAACTCTTGAATCTATTGACGGAGAAATGCTTGGTGCTTATGCTATGGTAACAAACGATAAAGGTGAGACTGATGTTGAAATCATGTCTATTGCACAAATTCGTAAATCATGGAGTAAAAGTTCATCTCAGCAGCAGCTTGTGCATAAGGAATTCCCGGATCAAATGGCTAAAAGAACTGTAATTAAAAGGGCGGCAAAAATGTTGATTAATTCATCATTAGGCGATAATGCTTCTATTAATGATGACTTAGAAGATGCGAGTGCTCTTTTAGATGCATCTAAACAAATAGATCAACCATTCGTTGAATATGAGGAAATCGTGGAAGAAGAAACACCTTCTTCTCCAATCAATGAACATGCTGATGTACAACAATCGGAATCTGCAACATCTCAAACTTCTGATGATGAAAATTTTTAATCATGGATGATGACTTTGATTCCTCTTGGGAAGAAATGAGTCCTGATTGGATAGATTGTGGAGATTTTTAGTAAATAAATCAATTTAGTCCCATTTTGTTTAGGTAGTAATACCTATTCGGATGGGACTTTTTAAATTAAGACTATGGCAGGAAAGAATGACAAATGGTTAATGTTTCGTAACTACATGATTAATGAACTTGGTATTACGAAAGAAGATATTAGAGAATGGATTCAAGATGCAGTTAGAATAGAAGCTAAAAAGATGGCGGAAGATACTTTTTCAAGGGAAAACCCTGAACAAATGATTAGGCGTATAGTTTATGATTCCGGTTATTTTAACACTGGTAGTTTCAATAGGACTGTTATTGAAACAGCAGCTAAAGCTTTAGTGGAAAGATTTGATGTTGTACTAAAAAAATAATGGGAAATTATGGAAAAGAAAGAAGAATTATTGGAAAGATTAGTGAATGAATTTGCAGCGTACAACAGATTAACTGCTGTTAGAATTGCAAAAGAGAATTTATTTTCTTGGGGAAAATCAGATGAAGAGATAGTGAAAGAGATGAAATCTTCATCAGAAAGAATCCTTAAATGGGGATATTCAACCGATGAAGATTTTCCTCTTGATCCACCGAAAACAACAACTGTAAAGATTACATCATGCTCAAAAAACTTGCTTGAGTAATGTTTCCTTATTAAATATCTAAAATTGAATAACCATGACACCAAGAGCATTGCTAACAGAACTGAAAGCCTTAGATAATGATATATATTATCAGATGGGTAGATATAAACAATATACTATTGATTTTATAAATGATTTATGTGAAGAATTAGAAGAATTTATAGAAGGAAACTTAGGAGTACTGGATTTTTCTGAATTAAAAGGAAGTTTAAATTATCATATCTCTTCCGTAATGGAAATATGTGATAAGGAATTATTGGATTATGAAATATTTAAAAAAGCATACTCAATTATAAACAAAGAAACATATGATAACGGAGGTAAAAATACAAAATGACATTGAAGATTTGTTTAATAATCTTAGCCCTGCGGAAAAGGCTAAATTTTGTGATATAGCCTTAGACTGGATGGATGATGCAGAAATATTTGAAGTGTTAGACAAGAGGAATCCGAATTGGAGCGATTTTGGTCGGTAAAAAAAGAATAAAATGGATCGAATAATTATTTTAGGTAGTAGTAGTAAGGGGAATTGCTATTTACTTGAATGTGATGGAAAATTTCTTATTATAGAAGCTGGAGTAAATTTCGTAAAGTGTGTTCTTCCGGCAGTAGATTATCATGCTGAAAAAATTGTTGCTTGTATATCTACACATCGCCATACAGATCATTCTATGTATCTTCCTGAAATAGTTAAAAGAGCTATTCCTGTTTATAGCCATCCGGATGTAACAGAATCATATAAAGGAGTAATCCCATTACATCCTAATCGTAAATACCGAATTGGGAAGTTTGCGGTTACTCCTATACCAGTTGAACATTCGGCTCCCTGTTATGCTTATTTAATAGAGCATAAAAATATAGGTAAGTTATTGTTTGCAACTGACCTTAAAGATTTTAAATACCGAATAAAAGATCTTGATCATCTATTTATTGAAGCTAATTATGGCAATGACATATTAGATGATAATGCAGGAGAAGATAAATGGAGTAGTAGTGCATATAAATGCCATTTGGAAATATATCAAACTATAGATGTTATAAAACATAATATTTCTTCAAAATTGAAAACAATTTGTTTGCTTCATCTAAGCGATGATAATAGTAATAGTAATCTTTTTAAAAAAATGGTATGGGATGAGACAGGAAGGATGTGTTATATAGCTGAAAAAGGATTAGAAATAGAATTAAATAAGGAGGAGTTTTAATGATTAAACCTAAATGTTGGAAATTGTGTGATTATCTGCAATCCATTTATGAATGGACGCAGGAAAATGAAAATAAGAATCCTATTTTTTATTATTTTCCAATAACGCAATTGGATATTGGGAACCAAATGGAATTAGTTAAATGGGCATTTGAAAAAAATATTCCAGTAGTTGATTTATTATGGATGATGTTAGAAAATAAAAAGAAGCAGAATAATGGAAAATAAATGTTATATAGGAATTGATCCCGGCAATGTTGGATTTATATCCATACAAGTAAATGGAGAATGGACTTTTATGTCTTTAAAAGATAATGATTTATATCAAGTCTCAGATATGATCGCTTATCTGAAAAGTAAATATCCTGATATTGTAGCCGGATTGGAACAAGTTCATGCAATTTTTAACAGTAGTGCAAAAGCTACCTTCTCTTTTGGCGAGATTTATGGAAGTTTGAGAGCATTACTTATTGCTCATAAAATACCATATCACCTCATTCCTCCTAAAACATGGCAAAAAGAAATGTGGGACAGCAAAGACATGGAAATTACTTATAAAAAAGTAATAATTAAAGGGAAAGAGATAAACAAAAAAGATGTTAATACAAAAGCGACATCAATGAATACTGCCAAACGTTTATTTCCTAAACTCGATTTCAGACGAACTGAGCGTTGTGATAATCTTGATGATAACAAAGTTGATGCAACTTTAATTTGTGAATATTTAAGAAGAAAAAATTTATAATTTTGAAATGATGGGAAAAGAGAAAATTAGATATTTTATGGTTAATTACATGTGCGATAGTAATACTAAAACCATTTATGGAAGAAACCTATTTAAAATTACGGGTACTTTGAATACATCTGATCTTGAGAGACGATGTGCTGCTGCTAATAAAGTCGAAAAATGTATAATAACAAATATATATCAGATGACAAAAGAAGACTTTGAAGCAAGTAGTATGGAGGCTAAAGAATGAAAGAATTAATAATGTCAATCATAGCATTCATCATAATAGCTGTCTTTGTTGGGCATTTGGAGATTAATTTATCTCCATTTAGCATCAAATTACCAATGTGGCATAGAGTGATATGTATGATCTTACTTATTATTACATATATATTATGGAATTTCGGAGAAAGGAAAGATTGCAACTATTAAATATTGCGTTCAAAATGCAAAATTTATACGGTCATGATCATGATATAACAAACGAGGCTTATAATAACATTAAATCATTCGAAAATGAATGTTCGCATATGTTTGAGGTATATTTCGATTCAGACTTGGCTTCATTTGCATACTTAAAAGAAGAAGAAGTAGAACAAAAAGAAAATAAAAACTAGAATAAATGAAAGATAGTATTTATATTTTAGAAGGATTAGCTACACATTATCCTTCTGATGCCTACCCTATTACAGTGGAAAAAAAGCAATGGATAGGTATAGGAGAAGTTGGTAAAGAGAAACTCAAAAAAATAATGAATGAAGTTTCAAAAGTATGGGAGAAAGTATATACTGAATCAGATGTTAATATATATTTTGCTATATATACAACCACTGAGATTAATGGATTAATCTATAAGAATGAACCAATCGTAAAATTGATTGTATAAATGGTTTATGAAAGATATATTTGAATTTTTAATATTTCTCGTAGTCATTCTTTGTGTATGTATTTTTTATTAAAAAAGATAATAGATGGAAACTTCTTTGATAAATGAACTTCTTAAGATTACGAAAGAAAATAATGAGATGCTAAAAAAGATAGTTTCTCATATAGAAAATATTAATGAAGATGAGTATAAGACTAAACATCTATTGCAAGAATTTATTAATAACGTGGTAGCCGATCTTTTTGCTGATGCATTATTACAGCCAAAAGGGAGAGGACATGTTAGCAGTGATGATATAATGAAATTTATCAATGAAATGAAAATGTGATGGCAGATAGAAGTAATTGGGGAGTAAGGTATGGAGAAGCCTTATATAGGATAGAAATTGTTATGCTTATTATAGAAAGTTTTAAATACTATCAAGAAGTAGAAACTGAAAAGGCTGCAATGAAATATCTTAAATACTCAAAAGATTATAAATCATGCGAACAAGCGGCAGACATGATAAGAATGTTATTTAACAGAGATGTAAATCCTAGCGAATTAATGCACACAGAGGATGATATATCTAATTCTTTAATTGATAGTTATATAAAACTACAAGATTCCCTAAGGTACTTCCCAAGCCCTCGTTATCCTTATGAAAAAGAAGATATATTATCTATTTTAGCTTATTTATATCATCATAATTATTGGCTAAGGATGAAATGCTATGATTACAGTATATTCTCATGTAAAGTATTTGATGTATTTCATGGGAAAAGAATGATTCACAGCAGAGGTGTAAAATGGTTAATTAACGAGAGCAGTGAATATTGTTTATGGAATGGTAAAACAAGGCATGTAGATACTATGGCGTTTAGACACACTTTTCGAGAAATAGAGAAAGCCTTTAATGAAATAATAGAGAAACGTAGGAAAAGAAAGGAGAAGAAATGACTGAACAAGAATTAATAGACTATACTTTATCCTTAATTCCCAAAGAAGAAAAAGATAGAGTATTCAGACAAGAATGTTGTGGTATAGATAATAGTTTTATTGGTTTTTTAGAACCGTATTATTATCTATCAAAGATAATACCAAAGAACTATACTGTATTCGATTTTGGTGCAGCCTATAACCCTCAATGTTATTTCTTCACTAAACATAAGAAATATATAGCTATATCTCCAATGGAAATAGATGGAAAGGAAATGTTTAAAGCTCCAAATTGTGAAATATACAGATGTACAACTGGGTATTTTTTGAATCATTATTATAAAAAAGAGGGGAAACAATTCGCTATTGTGAATAATGTTCCTAATTGGTACAAAGAAGATTCAATGAATTTAGCAAAAACGTTTTTTAGAAATTGTTACACCTTTTATACTGAATAGTTTATGACAGGAGAAAACTTTTTGGCATTCATCATAGGGATGCTTATCGGATATGCATTAGTTTATATTGGGATTAAGACCAATGAACGCTTGAATGGAGTAAAGAAAAAACTAGAAAATAAAGAACCTTTAGTCTTTGATGGCGTTGATGATTTTGTTAAATGCGGAGAAAAGGGATTGAAAGATTACACTGTTATCAAAGGAGAAAGTTGGTCAGCAGGAAAAGGACATAGCCATATTATTATTTTAGAAAATAAGGGATATGAAAAAAGATGATTTACGATGGCTTATCCCAAACATAATAAGTCTAATATCTATCATCATAAGTCTAATTGTTATATTAAGAACCGTATGAATAATCAAGAAATAATAGAACTATCAAAGAAATATGAAGATCGAAAATACTTCGAGAAAGACCCTGTTTCTTTCCTTTGGAAGTATAAAGACAAGCGAGACATTGAAGTCGCAGCAGTAATCTGTTCTATCCTAGCTTTCGGCAACCGTCAACAAATCTATAAAGCTTGCGAAAAGACATTGGCTATTATGGGAGATTCACCATACCAATGGATTATATCTAAAAAATATCCGTTATCATTTGGTGAAGATAAATGTTGGTATAGAATGCTTACTAATTTTGATTTAGCAAATATCTGCTATTTCTTAAAGCAGATATATACGAATTTCGATTCACTCGAAGAATGTATTACTCATGCTATGAAGAGTGTGGGAATATTTGATACATATATTGAAGTATTAATCAATATATTCTATGGATGTAAGGGAATACCCAAAGAGACTAAATCATGCTGTAAACGCCTGTGTTTAATGCTTAGATGGCTTGTTCGCCAAAACAGTCCTGTTGATGTAGGGATATGGAAATCGTTAGATCAGTCTAAATTATTAATTCCATGTGACGTTCATGTGCTTAATAAAGCTAGAGAGTTAGGCTATATTAAACGTAAGAGTAACGACATGAAGACTTGTATAGAGTTGACAAATAAATGTCGAGAACTTGTGCCCGGTGATCCTGCATCTGTAGATTTTGCTTTATTTGGAATGGGATATGAAGAAGCTCATCCAAAAGAATTTGAAGAGTCAGATCCAAAAATTCCATTGACTCCTCAACAAATTACATTAATAAGCACATATGCAGTATTGTATGTCAATGAATTATGTAATGTTTGCGTTCTCGACTTAAATACAATGATGCCTAATCGTGACTCAGAAACAAAGAAGATATATAAGGCAGCATTTAAAAGAGTCCGGGAATATCAGAAAATAGTAAATAAGATATCCTCAACATCGGGTAACATATACTCTAATTTTTGTGATCTTTTTGATGTATATGTAATGCCTGTATTAAAAGAATATCAAGAATCAATTGAAGAATATCTTGATACTCTTCCGGGAGAATTCGGAAATACTTATTTTTTATCTCACGTAGAGGTAGCAAGAAGTATGACGCATTATTCTATATGGGAAACTGCATATAGAGTCGCAGATTCTTTCAAATATACAAATAATGCTATATCTTTGTCGAAGTATAAGCAGAAAGAGCTTTTCAGCATACTAACTAATTTAACCAAATGGTGTTTTAGAAAAGCACCGGACATTGATTATAATTATCAACTCAAAATAGTAGCAGCATATGAAAAGCTAGACTCTATACTAACCAACCCTGAGATTATTTCAAAATGTATAATTAAAGCTCAAGAATTAGAAGATGGAATTGAATGAATATCAATTAAAAGCATTAGAAACAGCGAATTATCCACAAGAGTATAAGATTGTTTATCCCACTTTAGGATTAACTGGAGAAGCGGGAGAAGTTTCGGATAAAGTAAAAAAAGTTATTCGTGACAACAATCATGAATTTTCAGATGACAGAAAAAGAGAAATCGCAAAAGAAATTGGAGATGTACTTTGGTATTGTGCTACCTTATCACATGATTTAGGTTACACTTTAGATGAGATAGCTGAAATGAATTATAGCAAACTTAAATCTCGTAAGGAAAGGAATATGATAAATGGCAATGGCGACAATAGATAATCATGAGTAATACTGGACATAAATGGATATATCGTAAAACAATGTCTCGTCTTAAAGAACCAACAAGATATAAAGTCCGTGTATACCATAAAGGTAAAAGTATTGATGTCGGATTTTATAGAACGTTAGAGGAAGCTCTCAAAAGACGTAATCAATATATTGAAGACAATGGAATAAGCGAAAAAAGATTAAAGAGATATAATACACGTAACGAAAATAAAGATTAATATGGGTAAATATTTTACAGTTGGAGAGTTGTGCGAATCTAGTACAGCTAAAGCGAAAGGTATAAAGAATATACCGGATGGAATGCAAGTAGGTCGTTTGAAAAGTTTAATTGAAAAGGTTTTAGATCCATTAAGAGAAGCATATGGGAAACCTATTTACGTCAATAGTGGATTCAGAAATGATGAGCTAAATAAAGAAGTTGGAGGTGTAGCAACAAGTCAACACAGAAAGGGGGAAGCTGCAGATATCAGTGCAGGATCAATTAAAGAAAATGAAAAATTATTTAATTTAATTCAGGAATTAAATCTCCCCTTCGATCAATTAATAAACGAGTCAAATTTTAGTTGGGTACACGTTTCTTATTCACAGGAAAGACAAAGAAAACAGATACTAAAACTTTGATTATAGATAGGCTACTACGGTAGCCTATTTTCTTTTAGTCTTCTAAGATCAATAATTTCATCTAGAAGTTTAAATCTTAGATCTTCAAACTCACAATGTGGCAAATCTTTTATCAGATTCTTGATCGCTTGATTAATCTCGTAGTCTTTTCTAATGATTGTTAACTTGATAGAATCATATTTCACCTTCTTGCATTTCATAATTTCTGTTTTTCGTTAGTAAGAATAGCATTTATTTTTTCTTCTGTAAAGCCAAATTGCTTTGCAAATTTCTTAAAGGCTTTCATTTTCTTTTCAGGAATCAGTGCAAACATAGAATTTATGGGTCTATCACTCTCTAATGCCTTTTTAAAATCTTTGTTTTTCATATTATCGTTTTTTTATTCTACAACAATCACATAAATATTTCTTTGCTGAATCCCATGTCTTATCTATAATATAATCTCCTAAATATTGAATTTCCTCACCGTGAGGACTTATATCATAAGTAAGGCAGATATGATCTGCTAAATGACCTGATTCATGCGACCAAGTTTTTTCAAACTCCTTAGCACTACTTGTTCTACCTATAACAATTACACTTTTATGTGCTAGATGATTAGAAAAAGTTAATCCATTATTATATCCACATGTAGTTAGATTTTTATAAGCTCTTTTGAGTGATTCTTCCCCACATTCTATATATTCTAATTCTTCCATTACATCTTCAAAATATTTACAAATATAATCGTAAAAGATAGTAACAGTCCAATCGTATTTAGATAAGTATATTGTTTTTATTTCCATAATATTAAAAAAGGCACATTTTAAGTGCCTAAAATTAAAGCATATCTTCCCAATTAATAGCTACACCCATACCCATCATATCAGCGAAGAAATGACGAAACGCTTTTTCGGTAGATGGATAGTCTGGATCATCGATATAGTCTTTTACGAATAGTGCTAACATTTGCTCGTTTTGTATAGACGATCCCATATAATCTGCTCTCGCCATGTTTACTGCATATACTGCATTATAACCATTGTCTTTTTCCAATGTCACATTATATCTTTTCAGCAGTTCGTCTAACTTTTCTTTTGTAATAGGTGTGATTTTGCCTTCTTTTGTTTTCATCATAGAGACTGCCCAATCACACATTTTTTTAGAAAAATTAAATCCATAATTTTGTAGATAAATCCGCATATCTTCAGGGATATTATCATATAAATCAAAGCTCGCTCCTTTTTTCATATCTTTTAGTATTAAAGGGGGACTATTATATCCCCCTTAGTTTGTATTAGCGACGACGACGACCACGACCAGAGCCTCTTACACCTCTGCGTTCTCCCATCATTTCTTCATCATCGTATTCATCGTATCTATTCCCGTAAGAACCACCACGACTACCACCACCATAAGAACCGCCTTGTCCGCCACGTTCTCCCATTGATTCCATTTCGTCCCAAAGGGTTTCGAAATCTTCTTTTAGGCATTCAAGACTTTCTTTGAAGTCTTTAAAGGCTTTTCCTAATCCACCTTTTCTTTCGCCTTCCATTATTTCAATCATTCCCATAATAATATTATTTAGAATTTGTTGTTTTAGGTTTATTAGACGTATTCATTTCAATTAAAAGAGATTTTATATCTCCCAATCCATCTTTTACAGATTTTACCTCTTGCTCTAATGAATTAATCCTGTCTTCTTGTTGCTTCTCTTTCGCAAATTGAGGATTTAGTTCTTTTAAAATACTATCACAAGATTCTATAACAGAATTATGATATGAAACACTTTCCACAATTTGTTTACTCGTCTGCATCATAGCTTCAACTTCCGAAATAATAGCTTCCTTCTTTTCAGAAACAATTACATTTGGATAAGCAAACATTTCACCGTTTGCAGGCAATTTCTGAAAGTCTAAGACCTCTTCGCCACATCTAACCTTAATGTCTATAAGCATTTCCGGTTGAGGGCTATAAGGTATTGACGGATTATAAGTAGGATATTTAGGAACAGGTGAACTTACAGATTCGATCTGTCCTATTTTAACTGTAGGTCTTTCTCCTTTGGAAAGAACATATATAAAACCACCTTGTCTACTTGATGAAAACATATAATAAACTTTTTTAATTTGTTTTACATAGACGGGATTTTACTCCCGTCTATAAATTTACTTACTTGCTACTGATGTAGATGCAGGAGTTGTACCGCCCGTTTGAAAATTAACAAAACGTATAATTCCTTCTCGTTTGTTGATAAAAGCAAAGACCTCTTTAGAGCTTGTTATATCAGAACCAATGACATTGGAACTATTATGGTCTATAACATTTACTTTACTTTCACCATTATTAGAAGAAGAACTCCCTACATTTGTACTATTATTGGACGTTGGAATAGCAATCGTTACAGGCAGTGCTTCACCACCTGTTGGAACTGCTTGATTAACTTGCACAGTCACATAACATTCACAAGGAAGCTGATTATACAGACATTTGTCAATCCCATAGTCTACACTCGTCTCTGATAAGGCTACGTTTGTTGTCGGCAACTCAAATATACAGAGTTGTTTCAAACAAGAACGTTGTCTTGTCGGAATAGCTGAACCGAGACCACCCGTCCACCAGTAAGTACCAAAAGGATTTAAAGGATTTCCATACATAATATTTTCCTTTCTTTAAATTTTTACTATCTTTGTATCGGGATAGACAAGAGTAATTAACTTGTTGATAAGAGTAAACCGAAGCTCTTCCCTTTCTTTTAAATCTTCGGTATCATTTAATTCGGTAATCAAATGAATAACAAAGAATTTATCGAGAGTATAACTCTCGAAGGAGAAATTTGGTGTGACGTAATCGGATATGAAGGGCTTTATATGGTATCTTCATTTGGAAGAATTGCCTCCTTATCTCGTAATGTAAAAAACAGATATGGAATTAAATCGACAAAACAAAGAATACTAAAACCGACTATTAGGAAATTAAAAGAGAGTTATTCTTTATATACTGTTTCATTATGGAAAAATAATATAAAGAAAACTGTAACTGTTGCTACAATAGTAGCTAAGTCTTTTTTACCTAACACAAATAGCAGTTTTGAAATAGACCATCTAGATGGCAATCCATTAAACAACAACGTTGAAAACCTAAAATGGTGCAGTCATACTGAAAATGTAAATAATCCAATAACTAGGAAAAGGAATTCTCTTTCTAAAATCGGGAAATTTAACACCTCTAAAAGCATACCTGTTGTTCAATTAAAAGATAACATTTTAGTTAAGGTATATCCTTCTATGGCAGAAGCCCAAAGAGAAGGATATTCTCAAAGTAAAATCTCTCTGTGTTGCAACGGATTTATAAACCATTATAAAGGATTTATTTGGAAAACGCTATCCGATTACGAAATTATTACCAACATGTCAAAGAACGCTTTATCTAAAACCAATACTTAGCAGCCGCAGTTACTATAAGGTGTCGCATTCACATTTACAGGCACGCTATAATTAACTGGAATCATACTACCCATCGCCGGAATGTAAGGAATTGTTACCGTTTCCGGTTGACGGCATTCAATTTTAGCCAATCGAGCACTTAAATCACTAAGAGCAGCATTTACAGGCGCAATAGTTTGAGCTTGGAAAGCTTGAATATTTCTTGTCTGTGCATCGTTAGAAATTTGAGCAAGCAAAGTGCTCTTATCTTCACGAAGCTTATCAATTTTATCAAGCAAGTTCTGATTCTGCATAGCATCCAATTTAGACAAGATAGCTTGCGTATTAGCAGTTGCTCCATCACGTAAAGCCAAAGTGTTCTGATTTGCAGTGTTAACCAATGTATTGGTCTGATTGCAAATAGACAATTGATTTTCATAGCCTTGCGTAGTAATAGCATTCTGCGTCTTGCAACAACAATCTGCAATAGCTTGTGCAATCTGACAGTTTCCTGCTTGAATGCTATTGATAATCTGTTGGCTTGACATACCTACTTGATTACCAACTCCTTGAATCTGAGTCATAACGCTGTTAATAGACTGCTGAATCTGTCCAACTGAACAGTTCAAATTGGTAGCTAATGTATTAATAGCTTGACCATTTCCCTGAATAGCACTCATTAGTAATTCCCTTCCTGCATCATTGTTAATCAAATTTGGAACACCAGCGAATCCATATCCGCCGCCATTACCACCATCGTTACCACCATTGTTACCCCAACCATTTCGACCGAACAGAGGGAAAAGGAAGAATAAGAAGATAATCCACATAAACCATGAACCATCTCCACCAAATCCATTACCATTACCCTTGCTGTTCAAAGCCATCAACAAGTTAGGGTCAATACCCTTTTGCTGCAAAAGTGGAGCAAGCATAGCCATCATACCACTTCCGCTTCCACTCCCTGTTTCGGGAGTATAAACAACTGTCTTTGATTCCATAAAATTACATTTAATATAGCTCGACATTGAACTATGCTTAAATGAGCGAATTTTATCCGAATAATAACGGTTGTAACAAATTGAATACCAATGATATTTAAAATATTCTTGAATACATTTTGATAATAGTGAATGTTTTCATACATTTGTGAAAACTTTATTTCACTCATGGAGTTAGACGAAAAACAAAGAGAATTAATTGATAATATAGAATATGAAGTAGCTAAATACTTTGGAGTTACGCAACAAGATATTATCAATAAGCAGACAAGAGAAAGTGTAAGCAATGCTAGATATTTCATCTTTTATATCTTGCATTTCAAATTAGGAATGACTCCTAGAGCAATTGCTAGAGAATATTTCTATAATCCTAGATCTGTAAAAATGGGATATGCCAAGATTAAGCATAGACTCAAATACTATGCCTACTACAGTAATATATTAGAAGAGTTAATGGAAAAAATAAAACCGTTTTTGTCCAATCATTAGAGCAAAAACGGTTCATAAGAAATCCTGAAAACAAACTTAAATCAAAGCTTTTACAGCCAATCCTCCTAGCGGATGATTTCCTCCTGCAGTTACTACACTATTCAAAACATCATAGATGTTTCTGAGTATTGCAGTTTGTGCTACAAGTTCTCCATACATCGGATTAAGTTTTGGATCAACGCTTGTAAATGCCAAATATAAATTTTTCAACTGCAAATTACTATCTGCAGTGAAGAATCTTATTGAATTCAATAACGCCTCAACGATCTGTGCCGTTTCTTCTGTTACTGATTGTATTCCTTTTTGAAGACCACTAAGTTCAGTGTCTCCGGTGGATGGGAGTTTAAAACTATCTGAAATGGATTTCCAAAATTCATTAAGTAAAGGCATAGTCTTATTAATCTCTTCTCTTAACTTATCCAATTCTTCATCTGTTAGATTGCTTCCACTTGCTAAGAAACCATCCATCATATCCATAATTGGTTTTAGAAATTTTTCAGTTCCCTTTAACATCAATTGTTTAGCGATGACATTATTTATATATTCATCCCATTTATCAGTTAATGCAGAAAGTCCATCTCCAGTTTCCCGATATGCATCTAACCATGCATCTGCAAAATCTTGCGCTGCTGATTTGATATTTTGTTCAGATCCGAACCCTCCTAATTCTTCAGTCTGTTTGTTTCTGAGATTAGCCTGTTCTTCCCGAAGATCTTCAATAGTATTTCTCCATTCTTTAATTCGATCATTATCTGTTTTTTTCTTGTCTTCTTCGGCAGCAATCATTCTCTCATAACTTTGAATTTGTTGTTCAATATTACGTTGAGCATTCTCGTTGCTAGCATTTAGAGTGTCGATTGCATAAGCCTTTTCAATGTCTTTCCCTAACTTTTCGTAAGCTCTTTGCAGATCTTCTACAGCTTTTATTTCTTTTTGTATCGTCTGCTCTCTTCTTGCGTCATGTTGCTTATTTAAAGTAGTAAAGACAGTTGTAATAGAACCAATAGCGTCAGCTACAGCTCCGGCAATATTACCACTTTTAAAGTTATTCCAAGAAGACATTACTCTTTCATTAACATTCCCAAGTAATTCTCCGGCTTGTTGAACTTCTCTCCATCCACCCACATTAGTATCAATTCCACGACTTTCAGCAAGTTCCTTGAATTGATTCATAAGATCGAGTGTTGCATTAATGGACTGATAAATTCCAGTAACGATTTTATCAACCATGCCCATTGCTGAACCAAGTCCACCGGATACTTTCCCGATTTGCCCTGAGATATTGCTTAATTTCCCTTGAGAAATGTTTAATTGATTATTAGTATCCCCCAAATTAGAATTAGCTAATTGAAACTCTTCATTTGCAGCAGCTAACTCATCTTTATAACCGGGCTGAAGAAAATCTCCTGACTCTCCTGCTTCCTGTATTTCTTTTAATCTTTGAGTAGCATCTGCAACTTCTTTAATTCTTTCTGCTTGTTCTACAACAAGCTGATTCTGTCTTTCTTTTTCTGCTTGATATTCCTTTTCTAAATTAACTAATTGACGATATTCAGCAAAAGCATTTTTAGCGAAGGGAGATTTATTCTTTTGAATTTGATCCTGTATCTTAGCAATAGCGTCAGAATAAACTTTTAAATCAGTTGCATTTAGACTTCCTGCTGATTCTGAGATAAATTGCTGCATTTTTTGAATCAATGCTTCTAATTCTGTCGTAGTATAAGCAGAAAGATCGCCCATTGCCTGTAAATATTCCGGTGTTTGTTTAAACTTCTCAAGATTCAGTTTGCTAACTTCTTTGTTTACTTTATCTGTCACATTCTTAACAATAGTAACATATTGATCTGCATTAAGCTGATCTTTATTAAACATGTCAGTTGCAAGGTTAATTTCCAACCCTCCTGATTTTTGAACCTGCTTGATTTTATCGACAGAATTTGCTAAGTATTCAACAAAATTATTTAATCGTTTACGTGTCTCCTCTTTATCTTTATCAGTAATCTTTTTCTGAATATTAAAATAAGAATCAAGTTGTTTTTGTCCTAAAGAAGCAGGATCAGGATAAACTTCTTCTAATTTCTTTCTGATTTTGTCAAGAGTTGTTGGAGCAATGTCAAACATTTTAGCTACAGCATCCATGTCTAATCCTTTGTTTTCCAATGATATGTATAATTCATAGTCATTAAACATAGAATCAAACTGCCTTTCAATATCTTTTATACCTTCTACGGTAGCTGTTACTGTAGCCGTAGCTCTAAGTTCTGAAGAATATTGATCATATGCCTGTCTAATAGAAAGAGCAATTTTCTCTCCTAATGTCTGACCTATTGAGTCTGCTTCATTAGCAATTGACATTTTATCAAATCCAATACTTGTAATAGGTTTTTTAAACAGATTACTGAATGTATCCCCAAATGTCTTTTGAAGTGTCTTAGTTGCCTCCATCTCTCCTTGAGTCTGACGAAGTTTCTCATACTGAGATTGCAATTGCTTTAACAGTGAGAGTTGAGCTTTAAGTCTTCTTTCTTCTGCGGACTCAGATTTTCTATCGGCTTTTTTATCAATGTAACCAAAAAGTAAAGCAATCTGTTTTTGTTCTTCTCCGGCTGCTTTTGCTAATCTCACTGCTTCTTCTTTTACTTTAGCAATATGAGGCGTAAGATTTACAATAGATTTTTCATTTTCTTTAGCTGCATCAATTAATGCTTGTCCTGCTTTGTAAATCTTATCTCTATATTCTTCTACAGTTGTTTCATCAGTAACAACAGGTAATTTTAAAGCGGTTTTATCTTTAAAATCTTTCTTGTTGTTATATTTATTTACAACTTCAGCTAATGCTTTTTGTTTTTCATCTAATTCCTTTTCTACTTTCTTTTCATCATAATTAATTTCAATATTAAAATCTTGTTTGATTCTATTTTTTAAAAAAGAACGGGCAAATACGCTTTCAGCACCTGCGGATGATTTAATAAATACTGCCATTCTTTTCATTAAATCTTGCTGTTGCTCTTTTGTAAGCTGTTTGAATTCATTAAGAGTTATATTAGCTTCTTTCAAGGCATTATCTCTTAGTAACTCGTAAGAATCGTTCATTGCTGCAAGCTGAGTTTTTCTATTTTTATTAGCCTCTTCTAAATCATCTAATGATTTTGTTGCACTTGTTCTAAGATTATTTAGCATTCTATTTGAATTAGAATTATGAGTAGCTAAACTCCTAGCATAATTTATTAGCAATTTAGTTTTTTCTTCAATACTTGAATTACTGTTAATAATTGAATTAAGTCCATCTTTAAAACTATTAGGAATATCATTCCCTGTTTTTAAAATAAACTGCATTTCACTTACTAATGAGTTATAGTCAACAGTTTTTTATAGCTTTATTTTGTTCATCCAAAGAACGTGTGTAGGAATCAGCTTGTTCTTTGAAACTTTCCCCAAATAACGGCACTCCGGCTTGCATTAATTTATTTAACGTAAGCGTTCTATCTAACTCTTCATTATACTTTTTCTGTTCGTTGGCTAATGATTTTATTCCATCCTTGTTTTGAATAACTTTAGCATAGACCTCCGGATATTGAATTTTTAATTGATTCAGCAATTTGTCAGTTTTCTCTCGTTCTGTATTTGCTTTATTCTCAGCTTCTGCATATTCATCTGTACCCTTCTTGGTGTTTTTTAGAGCTTCTTCTGCTTTTTCCTGAGTATTAATTTGTTGTTGAACACTTTTTGTTAGAGATTCAAGTTTTTCTTTTTGAGTAGTTAATTGATTATTTAAAATATCATATGTAGCTCTTGTCCGATCTAATTTATCAGTTAAATCTTTTACATAATAAACTGTTCCGGCTATAAATGTAGCTAAAACAACCCACGGATTGGCTTTTAAAAAGAGTGTAACACCTTTCAATGCCTGCCAAGTTTTTCCTAAAGCTGCTGCCAACCCTCCTTGTTCAATAGTAGCTGCTATTGTAGATGCTGCGAATCCGCCATTAGCTGTTGTTGCTATAGCTATTTTTGCAGCATATGTAATAAAACCAATAGATGCGGCATTTAATGCTATACCAAAATATCTCCAATTAGCAACAATCTCATTAATAATATTTATAAATCCTTTTAGTACACCATCATTTGCTTTACCGATTTCATTAAACATTACATCAAAATTATCCTTCAAATTGGATATCATTCCGGCTAGAGTTTCCGCTTGGATTTCCTGCATATTATAGAATATACCTCCGGCAGATGTTATTCGTTGAAATACCTTCTCTACATCTCCAAAAGCAACCATTCTTTTAGTAATTCTAGATTGCACTTCTCCCACTGACACCATACGACCTTCAAGTTCTGTATAGATATCAGCTAGCTCTCCAAGAATATTAACTCCGGCTTCAGTAAATTGACGTACTTCACTAGCTCTCAAGTAATTAGCAGCCTTTACCTGTCCATAAGCAAGTATAAGACGTCCCATGTCAACACCAAGTCCGGCTGATACATCAGCAAGCATTTTTGTCGTATCATAGAGCTTATCAGATTCAATACGATACGCAGCCAACTGCTTGGTGTAGGTAACTAATTCCTTTACTTGGAATGGAGATTTAACAGCTAATGCTACAGTTTTTTCAAATAATGCGTTAGCCTCATCTTTATTTTGAAGGATTGCCTGTAAAGCTCTTTGTTGTAATTCAAACTCTCCACGAACTTCGATTAGTTTTTCAACATATCCTGTAATAGCAGAAACACTGAATAATAATGCAACTTTACGTGTAAGCTGATCTGTTGTATTAAGAACACTGGATTGTTCCTTTTTCAGCTTATTCATACTGTTTGCAGCATCAACATTTGCTTTTTTTAATCGGTCTGTTTCAGAAGCTATTTTGGATAATTCCACAGTATAATCTTTCCCTGTACGAGTAAGAGAACGTTGAGCATTTGCCAATGCTTCAATTTTTCTTGCTCTTTGAACAATGGTTACTTCGCTTCTATTTAGTGCTCGTGCATATTCTTCTTCTGCTTTTGCAGCAGCTTGGCTAGCCTTATTATTAATAGAATCATCTCGTTTTTTCTGCGCAATAGCGGCTTTATCTAATGCAGTAAAAACCTTATTGGCAGCTATAGCTAATTGATCTTCAGCCTTAACTTGTCTCTGAATTGCTGATTGCCCATCTCTAAACGAACGATTCAATTGTTCCATTTCTGCCTTTTGCTTTTGGGCAGCAAGAGATGTTCCATTTATATTATCAAGATAATTTTTCCAATATATTTCATTTTGTTTTAATTCTGCCCGTTGAAGTTCTAATACTCTTATCTGAGCTTCAATTTCCGGAATTACCGTATTAGCAGTGTTCCCTAAAGTTAATGTATCTTTAGGAATAACTCCACTAATTTTAGCTGCTGCTAATTTCTGAGAAGCAGTTGTGGCATCTTCTAGATACTTCTTCATTGTATCTAGTTTCTTATTGACATTATCGATTGGTGAATCTGCTACTTTATCTAATTGAGTAGATACCTTTGCTATATTATTAGCTAACCTCTCGTAATTGTTGCTTGACTCTTTAGGAATAATATTCTGCATCCCTGCTTTTGCTTGTTTTAATCTTTCGATAAATGGATCAACTCCACTTGCCATTTGAGCAAAAGCCTCTTTAACAGCTTTCTGAGTTTTCTCACTTGTCTCAGCAATCTGTTCTATCTTTTCGTCTGCCGTATTGAGTTTCTTTAAAACTTCTTCCGGTATTTCTAATATATATCCGTCTGCCATTTTTCTTCTTATTGAGGTAATACAGGTATTCCAAAGTCATTAAACAGTTGCATTGGATTGTCAATATGCACTGCATTTCTTCTTTTTTTCTCTTCTTCTGATAGATAAATGATGTGGGTTGAATCATATTTAGCTAGCAGAATTTGTGGTACTGTCAATTCCCACATATATTGTTGAACCGTTACAGATGGAAATGTTTTTAAGAAGTCAAACATTTCACCATAAGATGTTCTAGCTATTATTATTTCTGTTCGGTCGTCTTCATTTTTCTCTCCAAGACTATCATCCTGAACGTCTGTATCGAGTTGATAATCGAAAAAAAAACATCCACATTTATCAGATTTAAAACTTCAAACAGAAGTTGCCCCCAATCTCTAGATTCACATTCCCACAGTAAGACATCTATAAATCTCTCTAGATTTTCTTCAATTGCCTTTTTATCATTGAGAATAGCTAATGCAAGAATTTTACATACAACAGGAAACTCTTGCGATAATCCTTGCAATATATCTCCAAAAGTAGCTTTTTCTATCTTATTAATTTTAGTGGCTTCTTCCGCTATCTTCCATTGCGTTCCCGGTTTTAAAGCAGTTATTTCAAACTCTGTATTTTGCAATTTTACCAAAGTCGGGCTATTCGTCATGATTTTGACAAGTCGCTCCATTGCTTCATCTGATACAGGATCTCTAAATGTTTTTCTTTTTATCTCTTCCATAACTCATTATTAAAAAAGGGAAGGAGTCTAACTCTCCCTCCCTTTTTATTTTACAATACTGTTCCTGTTTTAACTTTTTTACTAGAACTAGAATCTCCGTTTATACTTCTTAGGGAATTAGTCGGAGAAGCTGATTCCCTTACGCTCCCCCCTGTGCTGCAGTTTCAACATAGAACGGAGTCATATCAGAACCTGTTCCAACTTTCCCTGCGTAACAAGTACCACTGATTTCACCCTGCACGATACCTGTTTTCAAAGTAGAAGCAGTAATTTTAGGACTAAGCTTTACACGTGGGCAAACCAGTGCGCCAAGTGTACCAAATACTACACGTACTTTTGCCCATTTAGGAGAATAAGTATTAGGTGCACAATATGCATCTTTTCCTTCAACGGTCACTTTCTTAAATCCGAAAAGTCCAGTCAAGATGTCATCCTGAATATCACCACTGGTTGTAGCAAAGGTATACCGTCCCAAAACTACGTTTTCGAACAGAGGCTCATCCGATACTTCATTGCCTGTCGCATTGATAGTATGATCATCTTGCGTGATAGATGTACTATCAGCTACAATTTTAGTCAAGTCATAAACTTCACTACCGGGAGTCAATCCTTCACTGTCGGTAAAAGGAGTAATTTCTACTTTTGTTACTCCACCCAAGATGATGGGTTTTGTTAAATCTATAGCCATATTAATAAGTTATTTAATTAAATAATTGTTGTATGTATTCTCACTATGTTAACATGCATATTTTTAGTTGAATCATAATCGGTACGAGTTTCTTCACGAAACAGGCGATAATGCAAATTAGTTTCTTGTTGCTCTTGAATTATTTCATCCAATCTGTTTTCCATTCTTGACATCACGGCAACATTCTTCTTCCCATTAGCCATTGGTTTTGCATACAGCCAAATCTCAACATATCCTTCATTTACGGCTCCCTTATTTTTTATTCCATTATCACATGAAATAACCGCCATGTCTTTCCAGTCATCCGGTCTGTTAGGCGGAAGGGTAGAAGGATATACATTTTCTGAAATATCTCCATCTAAGATAGAGTTATAAAATGTTTCTATTGATGATATAGTAGTGTATGCTGAACTCATATTATAACGGGCTTACTTCGTCACGTTGAATTTTTAAAATTTTCACGTTATCACTAATTTTTCTTGCTAACTCTTTCAAGTCATCGCCTACCGTAAATATAACTTTATATTTATGTCTTAACGGATCTTGTCCGGCTTCCAATATTCCTCCATAAAACATGGTTACTACAACTACTAATTGCATTCCATTGCTTTGAGGTCTAAAGGTTCCCAAAAATTCTTCTACAGATCTTCTACCAGTTATATATTCATGCTGATATGGATCATATTTGGCTGTAGTAGCCATTTTAGTAAAAAACCTTTTTGTACCCGGATATAATTCTCTTTTATAAAAAACAGCGCTTCCGTAACTATCATGGAGATTCTGAGTTTTAGTTTTATCATAATCAGCTTGTATATAAGCACTTTCGATCAGTCTTTGACCATCGTCTGCTAATTTCATAGCTAATTTATTTATAAAACTATACTGAGCCATTTAAATTACTTGATGTATTATCTGTTAAATATACAGCACAACCTGAAAGTTGTGTTGGAAAAAGTCCAATAACCATTCCATCTACACGCATTCCATACATATTCCCTCTGAATAAGACACCTCTTGTGATTTTGATTCCTACAGATTTATCAAAAGGGAAATAAACATTGAAAGATGCTTTAATGCTATTACCTGAATCACTTTTCTGTGCCTCCTGAATATCGCATTTAGTCTTTAGCAATATTAAATCTTCTTCCTTCTGTTGGTCTAATGGTTTGCTTTCATCTATCCAAGTAGTATAGAATTCTCCATCATAAGGATATTCTTCTGTTTCGTGCCTGTCTATGATCATCAGTCGTATTCGTTAATCCATGAAACTCCTCCGCTTGAGACAAGCTCTAACTTGTCGTCATCATACTTCTTATATAATCCAATCATGAGATTATAAATATCTGTTTTCGTATCATATCTTTGACTCCCAATCGTTTTCGTGTATGCTCCGTGTTGGTTCGTCTGACTTGCTGTATAGTTAGGAGATGTATATATAACAAATAATAAATCAGCCAATAACAGGTCTTTCTGCTTTTGAGTTAATGATTTAAAATCAGTAATATCACTTACATCTCTCTCCATTGCGATACGGGTTAGAACCGCCTTGTCAAAGACAAAGGCGGTCAAACCTTCTAGATATGTTATAATGTCAAATTGAGCCATATTAAGAATCTGCTACGGTTGTATTAACAATGACATGATATAAGAATTCGGTCAATGCAGGAGTAGCACTCATCATCAAACGAGTTTCCCATGATTTATATTGACCATCAGCCATCGTAAAATTAGCCAAACGTGAGAATCCATCAATGTTTGCAAATACGGAATCAATTACTTTATTTCCATATTTATTTGCTAACTTTTCGTCAAGAATGGAAGTATGCATGATCAACCCGGCATCTCCTGCGGGGCGCAATACAGCTACCTTCTCGTCCCAACCATGTACCATCTCATCACCTGCCCAATTTGAGTTTTTCTCTTTTTCTACTACAATTTCGATAGGAGAAAGACCGTCATATGCTTTTACGGCAGCATTAAACATATCATCAAGAATAATAGCGATATCCGGAGCCGCAACAGGACTATTAGTGTTTAAGTTGCGTAAATATCCTACCCATTCCTTAACTTGTGTATTTTTCAAAAATACGTCCTGATACATTTTCTTTGTAATCTGCCATTTCATAGCACCAGTGTATCCTGTTCTATCACGGAATTTTTTCTCTATAATAACCATTTGGTCAAACAACTTGGCATCCGGGGCAGTCCAAACTTTAGCTCCTGCTTTTTCAAAGTTTTCTTCGGGGATTTCAGCCTTCTGTTGAGGCCCGGTAATACCCATTCCTGCGGTATAGACAATTTTACCTGTAGAAATTAATTGTGCAGAAAGATGGTTCAATGTTTGATCTTTCTGATCAATCAAGAACTGAACATCCTTTGTCCACTCACGTATAATATCAGCATCACTTCCAAATTCTGCAAATTTATCTTCTTTATACTGACGCTCCATAGCGGTTTCAGCAATAGCTCTTGAAATAAAATCAGGAATACTTCCAGTATAGAAAGAAAGACCTTGTTTATTAAACGGATGAGCATCACCAAGAGGAGCACGCCAGTCCATCAAAGGAGCACTCGTTGTTTGTCTCTGATTAACCTTATATGTCGCAGTCCCATCTGCTGCAGTAGGAGTTGCGTTCGGGTTTACAGAGAACTGACTTCTCCACCAATTATAGTTAATGTCGATCAATCCCGAATCATCAATGACTGATTGCAAAAGTTGACGACCATCTCCACTTCTAAAAAGAGCAGCATAACGACTGCTATCAAAATCAAATCTCATAGTTTCTCCTTTCTTTAGATTTCAAACCAACCGTCAACATTTGACTTATTTAATTTTTTAACGACTTCCGGAGTAGGTGACATTAATATTTCGTACATCAATGCATGAAGAGTTGGAGTAAGATAATATCTTGCACCATCAAAATCTTCATCATTTTCAGCCGGAGCATATTTAAAGTCATAGTCGCACGGCAACACTGCATTCGGATTCTGTACTAGCATTTTAGCATCTGTGCCATCTTTATCTCCTTCAACGAGGATATCTCCTGCTGTCAAAGTTCCGATAGCTGCGCTAAAAGTAAGTTTCCAAACGTCTGCATTACTGTTAGTCGTTTTCTCTACAGCAACAACAGTGTGAGCCGTTCCTGCAGTAGCAAATTCAGCCGGAGCTTTCATCAAAACATCACCAATTGAAGGCTGATGTCTGAATCCATCTCTTTTAATAAAAACAGTAGTTGCTGACGAAGCAGCCTGTACTTCAAATGTTTTTAGCAAAATAATTTCTGCCTGCGTATGTTTATTGGCTTTTCCGTTACCATTCCATCGATATTCCACCAAATCTCCTGCGTACATTTTACCCATTCTTTTAAATGGATTTTTTACAAGTCCACCTGTAGTTGGGAATACCTGATGATTTTTGATATCTACGATAGGAACAAAGACTTCTCTCGTCCCACCGATCTGACCTCGCATTTGGTTCGTAACTCTACCATAGTAGACCGCACCATAGGTATTTAAAAGATCGTTTTCCATCTTATTCTTTTTTGGGTTTTAAATCATTCCACATATCTTTCATCTCAGTAGACTTTGTCGAAGGACTAAGAGGAGTAACGACATCAGGAATTTCAGCACGATTCAAATTGTAAAACTCTAGTGCAGATTTTGCTTTTTCTTGCACATCAAGATCTTCCGTAATGCTCGTTTCAGCTAAATACTTATTAATCCATTTATCATCTTTGATGCCTTTTTCTTTCATCGCTGACTTTAAACTGTTTTTAATATTAGCTAATTGCTTTTCCTTTTTATCCGCTAACACCTGTTTTTCAAGTTCTGCAAGTTTGTTTTGCATTTCGATATAGGCTTCATCTGTTTTTGCATCTACGCCTTTACCCTTTCCCTTGTCATCCTGCGGCTTATAATTTTTGACGAATTCTGCATAATCATGCTCCATGTTTGAATTTGTCTCCTGAAAAGCAGGGAACACCTTCGACACAAAATCATCTAATTCAGATTCATCATTTGTCAATAATGGAATTAGGGCTTCTAATTGCTTATTGATTGTTCTTTCTGACATGCGTAGGGTTTTCCCACCTTGTGTCAATTTCCCTTTGAGGTTTTCAAAGGCTTGTTGTTGAGTAAACTTCATAAGTCTATTAAGATTGAATTAATAATCGCATACAAAATAAAAGCATTATTCTATTGAAAAAGAGTGAAGAGTACAACAAAACATTCACTGGTGAACGTTTTTATTCCGAGGCTAAATATTCATAGAATATATAATACTATTTTTGCATGTAAATATTGCACCTCATGTCAGAAAACAGCGAAAATAAACTCAAAATAATACGTCCGCAAAAAGGCTTCCAAGAAAAATTCGTTCGAAGTAACGTAGATTTTGTTGTAGGTGGAGCCGCTATGGGGGTTGGCAAATCTTTCGCTGCATTATTAATGGCGGCAGAACCTTCTCTTGACCCTAATTTTCGTATGGTTTTTATTCGTAAGAATATACAAGACACAAAAGTAGGTGGTGGTGGTGTCGATGAAATTGAAAAGATTTATGGGGATGCTGTAAAAGTCAAACGGTCGGAAAATCCTCGTGCTACATTTAAGAATGGAGCTTTTGTCGATTTTACTCATATGGATAATGAAAATCCCGAAGACGTTCTAGAACGTGTAAAAGGATGGCAATATGGGGTTATTTATTTTGATGAAGGAACAGGATTTGAATGGAGTACAATTCGATTGGCTTTTTCTCGTAATCGTAGTTCAGGTAAATGGAATGGCAAGATCAGAATTACCTGTAATCCTAAAAAGAATCATTGGCTTAGAATTTGGCTTGATTGGTATATTGATCCTATAACTGGTTATCCAATTCCGGAAAGAGATGGAGTTGTTAGATACTTTTATATTAAAGGAGACAATATAAAAGATGTAGCATTTGGAGATACTCCGGAAGAAGTTTACGAACAATGTAAACATCAAATTGATGGGCATCTTAAAAAATTGAATGCTAGAGGAGGAAAGTTTACTTATAAGGATTTCATTAAGACTACTACTTTCTATGGCGGTTCACTGGATATGAACGAGGAACTGCTTAAGACTAATCCGGGATATGTGGCAAGCGTTGCTGCAATGGGCGAAAAACAAGCATTAGCCAATCTTGCAGGAAACTGGAATGTAGATATTTTAGATGAATCTGAATCACCTATTCCAAGTTGGGCTGCACGTGAATGCTTAATGGCTGATCCACAAGTGAACGGAAATAAATGGATTACGGCAGACTTAGCTGATTATGGAACTGATAATTTTATTGCGTTAGTATGGGATGGATTACACATATATGATATGCTAGTATTAGGAAAGACTACTCCTGCCCAAAATGCTAATCAATTGAAATTACTCGCAGCTAAACATGACATACCGGATTCTCATATTGTATTTGACGGTACAAACGGAAGATACATATTAGATTATATACCCGATGCAATTCCTTTCATCTCATCTTATCCTCCTGTTGGATTATATGCGAGAGCAGCAGCTAATAGAAAGGATGAAGCATATCTCAGATTAAAATTTCTTATCACTGAACGAAAAATATCATTTTCTAATGATGTAGCCAATCGTAAATATTATCACGCAAAATTGAAAACGGAAGTCTTAATAGAGACTGAATTTATTGAAGAATGTTCCGTTGTTCGTTTTCAAGAACAGCCGGGTGGCAAAAAAAGATTGGCAACTAAAAAAGAAATGAATCAGATGCTTGGCAAAGGACGATCAATGGATTTACTTGACGCTATAGCAATGAGAATGTTCCCGTTAGCTGAATATCAATATGGGACAGAACTTGAAAAAACGGCAATAGATCAGCGAGATGAAATTGAATGTGATTCAAATGAGAGTGTTTATGAAGATTCTTTTTGGGCTTAAAATATAAATCATGGAAGCAAAGGATTTAAAAAAAATAATAGAGGATTGCGCTAAGATGAAGCACGAAATAACTGTTAGAGATATTTCGTATATCGTTTTATTTAATGAATATAACAGTTCTACAATTGCCTATAAATCCATTTTTGGGGACGGAGAAGAAGATGTGATTTCAAAATATCATAAGTCAAAAACAATAAAGTTTCTCAAAACATATATTGATGCTAATTTTAAAAATAAGAAGCAAACCAAAAATGTAGATGAAGAAGACATTCAGGCTGAATATGAAGATATCACATTTGAAGAAAACAAAGAAGCTATGGTACGTCTATTGGCAAAAATACCGGAAGCTATCAAAAATGGAATGTCTATAAAAGATGCATTAAAATTAGAAGCGGATGTTCGTACTAGACTTAACGACAAATTCTCTGTTGCTGAAAAAGTAGAACAGCAATATATAATTGTAGAACAAAAATATAATGATATTTGCCCATATTGTCGGCATGAAATTGCCGTCCCAACTAAAGAGGTTTTAATGCAGAAGTATAATTTAATTGAAAATCCAAATAAGAATGCCTGATTATAAAGAACAAATAAAGCAACTTCTTTCAGAACCGGAAAGATTATTAAGAAAGAAGCCTTTTTTTAGAGGATATGACATGAATTCATATGCTCGTTTATATCCAACTAAAGTTGATATAAATGAGACTGTTAAAGTTGAACTTCCGGCTATAAAGAAAAGAGTGATTCATCAAAGCGAGTTTCTAAAAGAACTAGAGCCACTAAATCACCGTGTTCTATACGATCAAAATGTGCCTTCTATTACTATGAAGCTAGACAAAGAACAAGGTGGAGGATTTGTCGAGATCAAATATCAGAAGATGGCTGTCCCATTCCAAAAAAATATAAAAGACAAACAGGTACAGCATCTGTGTGGAAATAAAATGGAATTTACAATAGTTGACGAAAACCCGACAGATCAACAACAACAGGATTTTATTACATTTAAACAATATTGGGATCTGAGGAACCAAGATGGAATGAAAAGAAAGTTAGCAGATGCACAATTATCTGTTGGAGATGCCGGATTGTTATACTACTTTGACCAAGACAAACAAATCAAATCTAGGCTCATATCTTACATGGATGGTTTTGTTTTGATTCCACATAATGATGAAAATGGGGATCGCATCATGGAGGCTGTTTATTATCCCAAAGATGATGTTGAGTATATTGATTGTTATGATAAAGAAAACTTATATCGTTTTATCCGTGATGATTATGCTGTAGATACTAATAAATATGGATGGAGATTAGTCGAGACTAAATCTCATGGATTCTCTGAAATTCCTCTTGTAACAAAAAGAGGCGATGTCGCATGGAATGACGGACAAAGCGTTATTGAATCTTACGAAATTTTATATAATATTTTTAATGTTATTCAAAAAAGACATGGATGGGGGATTCTGTATATTAAAGGTCGCTTTGATGAAACAGGGAAGAAAATTGCCGGATCTGTTATTCTTAATGACAAAACGGCAGGAACTGATGCTTCAGGTAATGATGCCAAGTTCTTGACACCTCCTTCTCCGCAGGGAACGATTGACACATTACAGTTGATGGAAGAAACAATACAGAAAGCTACAAGTACAACTTTCTTGCTTCCTAAAGATGTTAAAATGACTGGAGATATTTCCGGCATTGCTATTATGCTTACTCAATCAATGGACATTGAAAAAGGGTTGGAACATGCTGCTGAATATCAGAATGTTGCAGATAAAATGTGCCGTTTGTTTAAAGAGGGATTGGCTAAAGAACTTGTGTATAAAAAGATTCAGCCCACTGCAATTACTGATTTTGAAAATCTAAAAATTAATGCTAAATTTGTGGTTTGGAGACCTCAGTCTGAAACTGATTTAGTACAGAGATTGGCTACTGGAATTAGTAATGGTATGATATCTAAGGACACAGCTATAGAAAAGAATCCTGATTCTAAACCGGATGAAAAAGCAAGATTGGAAAAGCAAAAAGAAAAAGAGATTGCAGATCAAGAACGGCAATTAGAAATAACATCAAAATATAGTAACAAAAAATAATGATAAGGAGGAATAATTATGTATCAGAACATTATAACAAAAGTAACAGAAATAAAAGAAGCGACTTTAGTAGATGATATTCATCCATTTTACGTATTTTTATTTTCCAAAGAAGGGGAATCTAATACTGCAATTGTAAATGGGTTGCCTACATATCAGAAAGAAATGACTGATCTTCCACTTACGTCAATGATGTGGAATCCTATCGCTTTAATTAAAATCAATGTAACAAGTGAGCTTCTAACTGATTATAGAATCTTTATTGGTTATATCGAATGAGTGGAGGAGCTAAAGGAATAGGGCTAGGTATTGACTTCGCTATAGGAAATCAATACAAGCGTAAAGGTGGTAAATCATATATTGATCCGGCTGTCCTATCTAGCGTTGTTTCAGTAATTTCCACCTATGATAAGACGAATGAAGATGCAGACCGAAGTATTCTAAAAGATAAGACCGGGAAAGGTAATGATTTTAAATTGCTGAACTTCGGATTTGCGGGGAATAGTGGATATGGATTACCGGGAACCGACTTCGAAGGCTGGCTATGTACAGACGGAGTAGACGACATGATTGTCAGCGAAAAGACCGTTGACGAAATGATAGGAGATAGCAAGGAATGTACTGTCATTAGCATAATTAACTATATTTCCGATATAGGCTCTAATCATGTCAATGTATTGGGCAAAAGGTTTATCCGGAATATGTTCGAAAGGAATGGCATTAATGGCAAGTATTATATTTGTGGATATACGTCTATAAATATTGACGAGATAGGGAATGTTACGGTTGTCAATGATATCTTAGGAGATAAAACCGATTTCGTTGCTAGCTATCCTGTAGCTAGTGGAGTTGCTGATTATTTTTCAATTACTGGATATCTTGATGGAAATAATGTTCCTCAAGGATGTATTAAGATTGCCTACGCAGGTGGCTTCCTTGCCAACAAAGTCCTGACTACAGACGAAATCAATCAGATCATTGCCTACTTCAACTTGGACCGTCCGGGACAGATCATCAAGCCTCAGTTGTACTGTAACATAAAGAAGCAGGGCATCACTAACGACAACCACGCAGAGTTTAACGATCAGTTGATTGACTTTGTTGGTGGTCACAACATTCAGTTGAATAACGTTGCTTGGAAAGGGGAAAGTGGTATTGGTAAATATAATGTAGACTTTGATTCATGGATTCCCCAATTTAATATCGCTGATTCTGTACATACATCAAACAAACTTTGTGTTACTCGTATAAAGGCTCCTCAGGCTATCTTATATACTAGAGCAAAAGTAAATAGTATGAAGGTAGAAGTGAAGGGAAGCCAATCTTTGGAATTGTTCTATCAATATGTAGATAAAGACGATAATATGATTCTTCTTAGTCTTCAAGGGGATGGCATTTATGACTTGCCTGCTAGTATTGCTTCTGCAAACAACTACTATACAGGATTTCGTGTTAGTAATTATACAGGAGAGTGTGATATAACTATCACTCAAATCCCAGAGAATCCCGACGCCTTACATCTAGACGGTATCTCCGACTTCGGCAAGGCTACAGGATTGCCTATTTTGAAGGACTATACGGTAGCGGCTCTTCGTAAATGGTTATCTCCAAAAGGAGACGGAGGTGGACTTATCTCTAAATCTAAAATTAGTAATGATGGAGCTTTTATTATCGAACAATCAGTCTTTAATGTGACTTCCGGAATACATACTTACTCATTCGGACTTAATAATACAGGTCTCTCTAATCCTGATCTATTTAATAAAAACTATGTTTATCAAACTAGATATAGTTATAATGGTAATTCCATACAGGCAGGTACAGGCGTTGACGGTAATTCTATGTGGTTAGGAACACTGAGAGACAACGATACTAGATTTGCTAAATTAGCATTATGGTCTCTCATGCTCTTCCCCTACAGCCTTTCCGAATTCTTGTTGGAACGTCAATTGAAGAAGTACGAGGCAGGCACTCTTTATCCAGGCATGATTGAGTTTAGACCGGTTATCAAGAGCAATGTCCCTTACTCCTCGGTCTCCTACTCAGTTAATCCAGGAGAATACATTGCCGAGGGTAGCGCGGTCACTATCACTATAACCTTGTCAAATGAAACAGATAAGCTGGTCGGTGTGTCATCCAACGCCATCAGCGACATATCCGTTTCGGGAGGTGATGGTGTCTACGAAGTAACCGGAAAGGTCGCCAAGTCGCCTCAGAAGATCAACATTACCATTAACGAAAATATTTAAATATAATTATGAAATACGCAGTAGTAACAATCGAGTGGCTAGCCCAGCACGGTTTGCTGGCTATCCCGACAATGAGAAAAAGCAAAGACGGTAGTAAGGTGATCCTCCATGAAGAATTTCTGACTCCTTACAAGGACGAAGAATTTCCGATCTACTATTTCGACAGCCCGGAACTGAACGACCTCCTGGCAAGCGAAGAATGGTCATGGACGGAAGAGGAACGTCCGGAAGGTAGTGCGGAATATATCCAGGTAGCTGCCGCACAGAATTTGATTAATGTGACCAAAGCGGGAATCCAGACGATGTCCTTAACTGATGGTAAAGCGTTGAAAGTTAAGTCCATGTACCCGCATTGGAACGAGTTTGTAGGCAAGTCACTGACAACTGGAATGAAAGTTCAATATGACGATAAACTCTACCGGGTTCGTCAGAATATCGCTACAGTCTTGGAGAATCAACCGCCATCCGTTGACACCGCAGCTCTCTATGAGGAAATCAACGAGACTGCTGCCGGAACGAAGGATGATCCAATCCTGTATAACAACAATATGGAGCTATTTGCAGGAAAATATTATTCGCAGGGCGGTGTAATATATCACTGTACACGAGATACTCAACAGGCGGTGTATGCGGATCTAAAGGACCTTGTCGGGATTTACGTTGAAGTAGCATGAAATCTCTCCCTTGGATATATTTTTAAATAAAAATCGCCGACTCGTCACGAGCTGGCGATCTGTGATGTAAATAATGTTAGCTTTGGTAGTTCTTGTATTAACTATATAAAGACTGTTTAAGGTCGTTTTGAATTGCCTTTAAAACCGCCTACTCTCGCGAGCCAGCGGTGGTGATAATCTCTTTTACTTATGAAAAAGGAGTTATTGCTCCTATGCTAGGAGCGATGCAAAGATAAGGAAAATAGAAAAATTATCCAAACTAAAAAACCGGGTCGGCGGTCTAAAAAACCGGGTCGGTGATCTAAAAAAAAGATGTATATGTTCAATGCCGGCAGATCGTGACGATCTGCCGGCATGTTTTGTTAAGAGATATAAAATTGAAAAGATATGAAAACAATTAACTGTAAGGATTTAGTAGATTTTGTAATGAGTAATGACTTTGCTTTTGTGTACGGAGCTGGTATAATGTATGCTAACGATGTTGAG
>OLQM01000478.1_pt1 | contig 46896 bp, 46 predicted proteins | sample 1673161 | NCBI WGS metagenome assembly OLQM01 (sample SAMEA3136761, study PRJEB25190) | human gut metagenome | reverse complement strand
GTTACAAACGATAGGTCCGAGCCATCCGCTTGGATGACACTACGATCCGGGGTCATGCCGCCCCGGCGGCGATGCGCGCCGGAATTGCTGCTGCATGGGATACACTGCCCGGCTGGGCACAGCTCCACAAGGCCGCGGTAGAGATCGGCAGATGCCCCGCCACGGGCCGCAGGTTTGCCACCGTGGGTACGCCGCTCTGCCTGACCGAGCTGGACAGCGGAGTGCTTTCTACGCTGGAAGCAGAGGGCAGCCAGCTGCTCCGCGCGCCGTTGAGCGAGGCGCTCTGGTTCCTTTGGAAGGACAACATGGATGCCAACAAGCCCTGTGCCAAATGGCTGGAACAGATGGCGCAGGAGATGCAGACCATCGGCGCAGAACTGGGTGCACACAGCACCTTTGCGCAGGACACTGCGGCCCTGTTTGAAACGGCAGACACCATCCTGCCGCACTTTGCGGGCGGGAATGGCCGCTACCGCTATGCAAAAGCAGTAGAGCTTTCCGGGCGGGCGGATGCCGTGCTGACCCTCGCCCCGCGCTATGAAAACGCTGCCACGATCCTGGATATGCGCGGCCTGCGGGATGCCTGCAAGGCACCGTTGTTCCAGCTTTCGCTGGACAATGACTGGGATGAAACGGCGTGGAGCCTATCACCGTCAAGGTGCGCTTCACGAATGCGCTCGACGAAAAAATGTCGTTCAACCGGACGTTCACGGCTTTCGAGGATTACGAATCCACGCGGCTGCTTTCCGAGGTCGAGGGCGAGCTGATCCCCCAGATCGTCGATAAACTGGTTACGGATATTTTTCAGGCTTCGGCCTCCAACTGGTAAAACCTGCGCGGCATGACGGATTTCAGACTATACCTCGCATCGCCCGCTACAGCGGAGCGCCCTTCCGCCGGGGAGCTGGACGCCCTTGCGGCGCGTTACGAATGGTTCGCTCCGGTCCGTATCGCACGGGAGAGCGTAACCGGGATATGCGATCCGCGGCTGGCCGTCACGGCCCCGTGGCGGGCGCAGAGTTCGCTGCTGCGCCGACCGATCGACGCGGAGGCCGTCCGGCGGCTTTCGTCGGACGACATCATCGACCGCTTTCTGCAGGAGGACGACCTGCGCATCGTCGCGGCCGACGGCGAACCGGAGGAGGAGGTCCGCACGGCCGCCGAGCTGGACGACGACGACGAGGTCGTGAGCGAAGAGCTGGCCGAAATCTATCTCGCGCAGGGGCTTTGTGACAAAGCAATAGCGATTTATCGCAAATTAAGTTTGCTAAATCCCGAAAAAAGTGTTTACTTTGCCGAGCTAATTGGCAAATTGGAAAACAATAATTAAAATTCAACGATATGTTATACACGATTTGCATTGCCCTGATACTCATCGCGAGCGTATTGATCATCCTTGCGGTATTGGTGCAGAACCCCAAGAGCGGCATGGCCGCCAACTTCGGCGCGTCGAACCAAGTGATGGGCGTGCGCGAGACTTCGGACTTTTTGGAGAAATTCACGTGGACGATGGCCATTGCTATTGTCGTGCTGAGTCTGGTCGCTACGCTGGCCATGGACAAAGGCCTTGTCGCTGAGAGCAACAGCGAGATTTCGAAGGATGTTAAGGCGCTTCAGGAGCGCGTTATCGAGTCGGAAACTCCCGCCACGATGCCGCAGGCCGAAATTCCCGCTGCCGAAGTTCCCGCCGAGCAGTCGGCCGAATAGGGGCTGGGTTTCAGCCGGACAGTGCCGGCCGCGAGGAACGGGGTTCCGGCCGATGCGGGTGCTGTCTGATATTTTACAAGCCGTGGATTTTTCCACGGCTTTTCGTTTTTCCCGTATTCGGCCGTATTCCTGCGACGGATTGGGAGCAGGACAACCGCCCGTGGCGGATAAATCGGTTATTATGACAACGGAAAGTGGAATAAAGTATTTTGAAAACCGGGAGGAGTGGCGGAAATGGCTGACGGATAATTTCGATACGGCCCGTGAGATATGGTTCGTATTCCCGCATAAGTCGTCGGGCAAGAAAAGCATCGTATATAATGATGCGGTTGAAGAAGCCCTTTGTTTCGATTGGATCGACAGCACGATAAGACCCCTCGACGCAGAGCATAAAATTCAGCGCTTCACTCCCAGAAACCCTAAGAGCGCTTACTCGCAGGCCAACAGGGAGCGGCTTAAATGGCTCTTGGAAAATGGAATGATACACCCGAAATTCGAGGAGAAGATACAGAAGGTGCTTTCCGTTCCTTTTGTATTTCCGGACGATATAATCGACCGGCTGAAGGAAGATCGGACGGTCTGGAGAAACTACCTCCGTTTTCCGGAAACCTATAAACGCATCCGAATTGCCTATATCGAAGCTGCGAGGTCGCGTCCCGAAGAGTTCGGGAAGCGGCTGAACCACTTCATTTGCAAGACGAAGGAAAATAAGACGATACGGGGATTCGGCGGAATTGAAAAATACTATTCGAAATAAAATTCCGGTGCATGGCCGGACGGGCTGCCCGCTCTTGCGGCTGCCTGTTGAGCCAGCCATCCGGCCGCTTCCGGTTTTCTGCTTCCGGTTCTTCGTTTCTGTTTTTTCCGCTCTATTCTTTCTTCTATTTCTCCGTTCCGATCAGGTAGAGTACGTGCCGCCGCAGGGGATGGCCTTCGGGCAGGGCGGGGTGGTCGAACTCGCACAAAAGCTCCATGCCGAGCTTCTGCATGACCCGCTGCGAACGCAGGTTCGTGACGGTCGTGAAGGCTACCAGTTCTTCGATGCCCAGCTTTGCGGCGAGCGCTACGCAGGCCTGCGCCGCTTCCGTCGCATAACCCGGATTCCAGCATTCGGCCCGAAGGCGCCAGCCTATTTCGATTTTATCCTTCATGCCCGTAAACGTTACGCGGTGCAGTCCCGTATATCCGAGCAGCTCGCCGTCCTCGCGCCGCTCGACGGCATACAGGCCGAATCCCTCGGTCGAGAACTCCTCGCGTATGCGTTCCATGAATTCCGCCGACTGCTCCGGCGTCAGCGGTGCCGGAAAGTACTCCATCACGCGCGGGTCGGCGTTCATGGCCGTAAATGTTCCGAGGTCTTCTTCCCGCCATGCGCGCAGCACGAGCCGGGGTGTAGGTGCTGGAAAAATCATCTCGCAAATTCTGTTTTGGATTGATGAATGTTGATGCCGTATTCCGAATGCCGTTCGGATCTCGGCTTTGCATCGCCGCCGGTCCTGCCGCCGTATGTTTTCCGGAACCGGATCGGCTGCTTCCGACTGCAGTTGTCTGCCGGGCGTTTACCGCTCCCCGGCCGCGGACATTTGTCCGCCTCTTTTTTTATTCGGTCGGGACTTCTGTCCTGCCGTATTTCGCTTTGTGGGAAACCCGTCCGCTCTTCAACAGCGGTCCGGATTCAGTAGCCGGCCCTGCTGTCTGTATTCCGCATACGGCAGTCTGCCCGGTTGTATTCTCCTTTGGTTCGGAAGCAATCGCCTGCTTGATTGTTTGCTCTTCTGCGGTCCGGCTCCAACTGCCTGTCCGATGATCCGCTCTTTAGCGGCCCGGATCTGCCGTTTGTCCGATTGTCCGCTCTTCTGCGGCCCGAAGGAAGCCCCCCCCCTCCTTTCCTGCGGTCTTACTCGGCCACCTCTTTTTTCGAACGCTTGCGGGTGTTGATCGTCAGGTAGCGCTGCAGGGTCTGCTGCAGCCGCACCGGGTCGATGTCGCGGCGCAGTTCGCCGCCCTGCGCGATCGAAATGCCGCCCGTCTCCTCGGAGACTACGACGATGATGGCGTCCGAAATCTCGCTCATGCCGATGGCGGCGCGGTGGCGCGTGCCGTACGATTTGGGCACGTCGCTCTGCGTTACGGGCAGGATGCACTTCGCGGCCACGATGCGGTCGCCTTCGATGATTGCGGCGCCGTCGTGCAGCGGGGCGTTCTTGAAGAAGATATTGCGGATCAGCGGTGTCGAAACCTTTGCGTCGAGTGCGATGCCGCCCTCGGCGATCAGCCGCAGGTCGCTCTGCTGTCCGATGACGATCAGCGCGCCGGTTTTCGTCTCCGACATCTCGCGGCAGGCCGTGACGATCGGCACGACGTTGGTCTGCACCGCATCGTCGCCCGTCGAGAAGATGCGGGTGATGAAGTTGAAATGTTTCTGGCGCATGCCGATCATCTGCAGGAAACGCCGCAGTTCGGGCTGGAAGACGATGATCAGCGCAATGGCTCCGACCGAAATCAGCTGTCCCAGAATTGTGGAGAGCAGTTCCATGTTGAGCGTCCGCACGACGACCCATAGCAGGTAGATGGCGATGATGCCTGAGAGAATATAGGGCGCGTTGGTGCCTTTGGTCATGCGGTAGATCCAGTACATGATCACGGCGACCAGAATGATGTCTATGAAATCGACGAATGTGAACGGAACGAAACCCATTGCGTGTGCGTTGCTTTTTAGTTTTCCTGCAAATGTATAAAAAAATACGGACTTTTCCTCGGTCCGGTCTCAATAAGTCGTGCCGATGTGCTGCCGGCAGGCCGGCAGCCGCAGCCCGGCTGGCATGTTTCGGCGGTTCCCCACGCAGGCGCACCCACGAAAAAAGCCGTCCCGCAGGGGGACGGCTCGTATCGATGCAGCGGAATCGGATTCCTTATTTCTTCACGTTTTTCTGGTCGGCCGCATACAGCTCGTTTACCTTCGCCAGCACGGCGGGGGTGATGTTGAGCGTCGTGTCGGCGTCGATGAGGGCCGTCGAGTTGATGATCAGCTTGTACTTCTTGCCGGCGTTGATATCCTGCACGGCGCGGTGCAGCAGATCCTGCGCCCGGTTGGTGAATACGAAGTTCTCTTCGTCGAGCGCCTGCGCCTCTTTCTGCGCCGAGGACTGGTAGGCGGCCACGCGCTTTTCGATGCTCTGCTGCTGGGCCTGCGCGTCGTTGGTCGTAATCAGTCCCTTCTGATACTTCTCCTGTAACTGGGCGGCTTCGGACTGAAGGTTCTGCTCCTTCTGCGCCCAGCTCTTCTGCGCCTTCTGGGTCTTCTCCTGCAGGGCCTTGCCTTCGTTCAGGAAAAGATCGCACTGAGCCAGCACGGCTTCCACCTGTACATAGGCGATGTCGCTTGAGCCGATTTCGCGGGTCGCCTCTTCTGCGGCGGCCGCCGTCTCAGTGGTTTTCGTACCGCAGGCCGTCATGGCGCAAGCCGCAACAAGCGCCGTAAAAAGCATTTTTTTCATGTCGTTTTTTATCGGGTTTAGTTAAATATTCCGCTTTTGAATCACAAAGGTAAAAAAAAATCTTTATTTTTGCCCCACGCCTTGTAAATTTTGACTCCATGTATGAATACATCAGCGGTCCGGTGGCCGAAGTCGCTCCCGCATACGCAGTTATAGATGCCGGCGGGGTAGGTTATTACCTCCATATCTCGCTCGAAACGTTTTCGGCCATCGAGCACACCGAGACGGCCCGTCTGTACGTCCATTACGTCGTGCGCGAGGACGCACAGCTGCTCTACGGTTTCGCGACCAAAACCGAGCGCGAACTCTTCCGCCACCTGATCAGCGTGTCGGGCGTCGGCGGCAATACCGCCCGGATGATCCTTTCGACCTATTCGCCGCGCGAATTGCAGGGCATCATCACTTCGGGCAACGCCGTGCTGCTGAAAAACGTCAAGGGGCTGGGGCTGAAAACCGCCCAGAAAATCATCGTCGAGCTGAGCGGCAAACTCACCGGACTGGGCGAAGCCGACACCGCCCTTCCGGCTGCCGGCAACGGCAAAAAGCTCGAAGAGGCGCTCGCGGCGCTGGTCATGCTCGGCTTTGCCAAAACTGCCGCCGAGAAGGCTCTTCGCGGCATTCTGCGCGAAAATCCGGGGGCTTCGGTCGAGGATTTGGTGCGAATGGGCTTAAAAAGCCTATGAAAAGTCTTTTTTCATCAACGAAATCGAATAATTCCCCCCCCCCGTTTGTTTGGTTTGGTAAGATATTTGCTATACCTTTGCACCCGTTACTTGATATTTTGATTTATGGAAGAACAAATCCCTCTTGGCTTTATCGGTATCCTGCTAGGGGTGTTCGCCTTTGCCTTCCTGATCGGTGTAGGCGTCATATATCTGAAGCAACGGCGAATTCAACGTCTCAAAAATCCCCGGAAAGACTATTATCGGTAGCATAATCGACGGCTTCGGCCGTCTTTTTTTTGCCCCGGCATGCTAACCGGGGCTTTTTTTGCGTTTCATGCTGTAAAATCGGATTGTTTTTGTAAATTTGCACGATTATACGACGATGAGCAGAGTTTTCATATCCATATTCGCGGCGCTGGTGCTGCTGGCCGGATGCTCCGACGAGGAGGACATCCTGCCCACGCAGAAGACGAAGATCGTCTCCTACCTGACCGGCACCCATTCGCCCAAGCTCGTGGCCTATGAGGAGCTGGAGGAGGGGAGCGACGAGCCTTACTTCACCACTTCGGGCAACGCGGTCTACCGCTACATCGCGGGGATCAACAACCCCGACCGCGTGAACTGGACCGAGGTGACGCGCACCTCGAAGGTGACCGTCACTTTCAGCGCCTACGTCTTCACCTTTGCCAATATCGTGACGCCCGCGACGTCCTCCACCAACCTTACGATGCCCTATTATTCGAACGATCCGGTGCTGATCGCGGCGATGGAAGATCCCGAAAACGGTCCCGGTCTGACGCCGGGCGCGTGGTCGTCCGAACCGCTGGAGATAGATATGCGCGGTTCCGGCATAATAAAAGGGCTTTACGATGCGTTACTTGGTTGTCGTGAGGGCGACTATGTCGAATCCTACATGACCTACAATATGGCTTACGGCGACATCAACTTCAGTACGATCCCGAAGGAGAGTCCCGTCGCTTATTTTTTTACGGTAAACAGTGTCGAGTAAAATACAAACCGAAAATATGAAATTTATTACCCGTTTTTTATGCGTGCCGGTTGCCGGCCTTCTGGCGCTGACATCCTGCGCGAAAGACGAAGACGAATCGTACGTTCAGTTCGAGAATCAGGCGCTCGAAGCGTGGATGACCCAGCACCGGTCCGATCTGGTTCAGAACTACCAGTCCGACGGCGGCTATTATATCGACGTGATCGAGGCCGGCGACCAGTCGCTGGACCCGATCGGCAAGGAGCCGATCTGGGTGTCGTTCGACTTCACGGGGCGCGATCTGGCCGGCAATATCATCCTCACGCGCAACGCCGATTCGGCCAGACTGGCCGGGACTTTCTCCAAATACACCCATTACGTGCCCTTTTACCGCTATTGCGGCACCGAAAATACGGGGCTGATGGAAGGTACGTGGCTGGCCATGCGCAACACGCTGAAACTGGGCGAAAAGTATTATAACGCGAACAAGGACCGTCTCGGACTCCGGTCGCCCGAACTGCAGCTGCGTTACGGCACCAAAATCCAGCTTTACATGCCGTCGTCGGTCGTCGGCAACGGCGTCGAGGGCACCGGCGGCTACGAAGGACAGTATACGCTGAGCTCCAAGCGGCCGTTCATCGTCACGATGGAGATCCGCGATACGGTCAACAACCCGCTCGAACGCGAAGGCGGGGATGTGGACGGGTTCTGCGACGACAACGGAGGCCGTCTGGTCTACGGCAAGGAAGCCGACGACAAGACGGGTGCCGTCGTGCGTCCGACCGATCCCGAAGATGCGAACCACGCCTACGTTACGGCCAACCGCTGGGTCAGCGCCTGCGATACCATTCCGCAGCTCTACGTCAATGTGCGCTACGATCCGACGCAGGCCGACGGCGACTGCCTGACCTTCCCCGAACCCTATAAGTCTGCCTATGAACCGTATACCGACGGGGCGATGGCGGATATAGACAAGCGGATCGCCGAAGCGCTGAAAAAGCGTTTCTATCCCGATGAAGACGATAAGTACGAAGGCGTCGTGAAACTCGAAGCCGATTCGGTGACGCTCGACGGTACGGCCAAAATCTGGTATATCGGACGCTTCCTCGACGGGTTCATCTTCGATACGAACATCGACGAGGTGAAGAAGATCATCTACGGCGAGGTGCAGTCCGCCGGTTCGGCGCTCTCCTATACGCCGTCGAGCGGAGGCATGATCCAAGCCTTCTACTACACGATCCCCAACCTCAAGTACGGCCAGTGGGCCGAGCTGATCACCACCTCGACCAACGCCTACGGCTCGTCGGGCAAGACAGGATCGACCAGCTCCTCCACGTCGGGCACGAGCGGTTATTCGTCGAGCTATTACGACTACCTGAACTACCTGAATTACGCCAACAGCTATTACGGCAGCGGCGGCTATTACGGCGGTTACTACAATAATTATTACGGCGGTTACGGCGGCTACTACGGCGGTTATTACGGCGACATGTACGGCAGCGACTACGACAGCTCCAGCACGGGAACTACGGTCACGACCATCAGCACCGAGATTCCCTCGTTCACGCCGCTTATTTTCCAGCTTTACATCGAGCCGAAGGAGTAATCCGGCGCCGGATACGAAAACTGAAACCGCACTTTCCGTCGGGAAAGTGCGGTTTCTTTTTTATTATCTCCCCGTTTCGTTTTTATTGCACATTTTTAAGGCAGAAATTTTGCAGTTCAACAAAAATGTATTAACTTAGTGATGCAGAACTTCAACTTAAAATTCAACGGATATGATTATCACATTTAACGAGTTGCGCCGTATCAAGGACAGACTGCCCAGCGGCAGCTCGCAGCGCATTGCAGATGAGTTAGGAATCGATGTAGACACTGTCCGCAACTATTTCGGAGGGAAACACGAGGCGAAAGAATGCGTGGGTGTCCACTTCGAGCCGGGGCCGGACGGAGGCGTGGTTACGCTGGACGATACGACGATTCTCGACGTTGCGATGCGTATTCTGGGCGAGCAGAAATAAATATTGTATGCCGGCCTTCGGGCCGTGTCGTCGGGCCTGCGGTTGCGCAGGCCTGTTTTTTTTGCCGCCGGACTCCGCTGTCCTGTCTGTCTTCGCCGCATCGCTCTTTGCCCCGTCTTTCTTCCCGTCTTCCGTCTTTCTCTTGCCGGCCCGCATCTCCCTCTGCCCGTTTCTCCCTCTGTCCGTGTTTCTCTCAGCCCGCATCTCGCCAGCTTTGTCGGTTCGTCCTCCGTCGTCTGTATTCCGTCTGGTTTTTCTTCTGTCATTTCTTGTTTTTCCGTTCATCGTCCATCGCCCGCCGCTTGTTGTCCGTCGCCCGTTGTCTATCCCTTGCTGCCCATTGTCTATCCCTTGCTGCCCGTTGTCCATCCCTTGCCGCTTGTTGTCCATCGCTCGTTGCGCCGTTCATCGTTCATCGCCCGTCGTTTGTTGTCCGTCGCCCATTGTCTATCCCTTGCTGCCCGTTGCCCGTAACCTGCCGCCCGCTGTTCATCGCCTGTTGCGTCGCCCGTACCCCGTCGCCTTTATCTGTACCCCGTCGCCGCGCCGCGCCTCTTTCCGCTGCCGTTCGGTCCGGATCACGGCTTTTGTATCCGCGGAATCCCGGCCTGCGTGTCTGCGGGAACTGCTTGCCGTGTCGTTCCGCAGCGGGTTCCGTCGGTCGGTCTTTCCGCAAAAATGCGTCCGCCCTCCGTACCTTGGTCGCCGCGCCGTTTCTGACAAAATAACACCTTGCGTCCTGCTTTCCGGGGCGATATTCCCGGCCCGGCCTGCCATTCTGCTGACAATTTGGCAGAGATTGCCGTTTGGTACAACCTTTGTTCAAATTCAGGGCGTGACCGGCGCTCCGGACCCGCAGGGCGGAAGAACTCCGGCGGCACGGAAAGAAAACGGAAAAAATATAAACAATTAAACTCATATACGATTATGGCAAAGATTATTGGTATCGACTTAGGAACTACTAACTCCTGCGTGGCAGTGATGGAAGGCAGCGAGCCTGTAGTTATTCCCAACTCCGAAGGACACCGCACGACTCCGTCGGTAGTGGCTTTCACGGCGGACGGCGAGCGCAAGGTGGGCGACCCCGCCAAGCGTCAGGCTATCACCAACCCCAAACGCACGGTCTTCTCGATCAAGCGTTTCATGGGCGAGCGTTACGATCAGGTGGCCTCCGACATCGCACGCGCTCCGTATGAAATCGTCAAGGGCGACAACAATACGCCCCGCGTCGATATCGACGGACGTCAGTACACGCCGCAGGAGATTTCGGCGATCATCCTTCAGAAGATGAAGAAGACTGCCGAGGATTACCTCGGACAGGAGGTTTCGGAAGCCGTCATCACGGTTCCTGCCTACTTCTCCGACTCGCAGCGTCAGGCCACCAAGGAGGCGGGCGAAATCGCAGGTCTGAAGGTGCGCCGTATCATCAACGAGCCGACCGCTGCTGCACTGGCTTACGGTATGGACAAGAAGAACAGCGACATGAAGATCGCCGTGTACGACCTCGGCGGCGGTACGTTCGATATTTCGATCCTCGAACTTGGCGACGGCGTCTTCGAGGTGAAGTCCACCAACGGCGATACGCACCTCGGCGGCGACGACTTCGACCATGTGCTGATCGACTATATGGCCGAGGCGTTCAAGGCCGAGCACCAGATCGACCTGCGTCAGGACCCGATGGCTCTCCAGCGTCTGAAGGAGGCCGCCGAGAAGGCGAAGATCGAGCTTTCGTCATCGACGACGACGGAGATCAACCTCCCGTACATCATGCCCGTAAACGGCATTCCGCAGCACCTCGTGATGTCGCTCACGCGTGCCAAGTTCGAGCAGCTCTGCGATCACCTGATCCGCAAGACCATCGAACCCTGCAAACTGGCGCTGCGCGACGCGGGTCTCGACGCCTCGCAGATCAACGAGGTGATCCTCGTGGGCGGTTCGACCCGTATTCCCGCGATCCAGAAGATCGTGGAGGAGTTCTTCGGCAGGACGCCCAACAAGAGCGTGAACCCCGACGAAGTGGTGGCCATCGGCGCCGCAATTCAGGGCGGTGTGCTCACGGGCGAGGTCAAGGACGTGCTGCTGCTCGACGTTACGCCGCTGTCGCTGGGTATCGAGACGCTGGGCGGCGTGATGACCAAGCTCATCGACGCCAACACCACCATCCCGACCCGCAAGTCGGAGGTCTTCTCGACGGCTGCCGACAACCAGCCTTCGGTCGAGATCAACGTTTGTCAGGGCGAGCGTCCGCTGGCCCGCGACAACAAGTCGATCGGCCGCTTCCACTTGGACGGCATTCCCGCCGCACCGCGCGGCGTGCCGCAGATCGAGGTGACGTTCGACATCGACGCCAACGGCATCCTGAACGTATCGGCCAAGGACAAGGGTACGGGCAAGGAGCAGAAGATCCGCATCGAGGCCTCTTCGGGCCTTACCGAGCAGGAGATCCAGCGCATGCGCGACGAGGCGAAGGCCAACGAAGCGAAGGACAAGGAGGAGAAGGAGCGTATCGACAAGATCAACGCCGCCGACTCGAACATCTTTGCGACTGAGAAACAGCTCAAGGAGTACGGCGACAAACTTCCTGCCGACAAGAAATCGGCGATCGAGGGGGCTTTGGCCAAGCTGAAGGAGGCGCACAAGAACGCCGACGTCGCGGCTATCGACACGGCTATCGCCGAACTGAACGCCGCATGGCAGGCCGCTTCGCAGGACATCTACGCCCAGCAGCAGGCGCAGGGCGCCCAGCCCGGAGCCGATGCCGGCCAGCAGTCGCAGGCTAACGCCGGCAATGCGTCGAACGGTGACAGCTCGCAGCCTGAGGACGTCGAGTTCGAGGAGGTGAAGTAATCCCGAAGTGTTCCGAACACTTCAGCCGTAAGGCTCACATATATTTTTCGAGATGCGGTCCGGATTTCCGGACCGCATCTTTTTTGTTATTTTCCGACTGTCAGTTCCACGATGCAGTCCGCTCCCGCAGGTTTTTCGCCCAAGCGCAGCGTCACGCCCGCCTTGTCCTGCAAGAAGGCGACCGCGCGTTTGTCGGCGAAGCGTACCGCCTGCCGGATGCGTTCGTCCCTGACGGGCACGAACAGCTCTTCGTCGGGCCAGTCGAGAATGTGTACGTAGATTTTGTCGCCGCGGCGCGTGGTCACGCCCCAGCTGCGCGGGCTTACGGGTCCTGCCTGCGTGCCGTAGATGGTTTCGCCGTTCGCGCGCAGCCAGCGTCCCATGCTGTCGAGCCGTTCGAGAGCCGCCGCGGGCAGCGCGCCGTCGGGCTGGGGACCGATGTTGAGCAGCAGGTTTGCGCCGCGTCCTGCTGCTCCTGCGAGATAGCGCACGAGCGTCTGCGCCGATTTGTAATTTTGGTCGGTGATCTTGTATCCCCACATGCCGTTCATCGTCTGGCACGTTTCGAGCGGCAGGCGGCTGATCTCCTGCCCCGAATATCCGGCCGTGTTCTCTCCCGGCAGGTCGCGTTCGAACGCCTGCGCGTCTTCGCCTTCGAACGGCGCGAGATGGTGGTTGTTGATGATCAGGCATCCGGGCTGCAATGCGTGTATCAGCCCGTAGAGTTCGCCCAGCCGCCAGTCGAAACCGGGATTCTCGTCCTGATCCCAGATGCCGTCGAACCAGATGGCGCCCACGTCGCCGTATTGTGTCAGCAGTTCGGTGAGCTGCGCCTTCATGAAGCCGAAATAGGCGTCGGCGTCCTCCTTTTCGGCCGGGCGGCCCGTGCCGAGTCCCGTTCGGCCGCGCGGGGCGTCTTCGCGCCACCAGTCGATCAGCGAGTAGTAGAAGTGGACGCGCAGTCCGCGGCGGTGACACGCGTCGGCCAGCTCCTTCACCGCGTCGCGGGCGAAAGGCGTGGCATCGACGATGTTGTAGGGCGTCTGCGCCGTGCGGAACATCGAGAATCCGTCGTGATGGCGCGTCGTGAAGCAGACGTAGCGCGCTCCCGCTTGGCGGAAAGCCTCGGCCCATGCGTCCGCGTCGAATTTCGAGGGATAGAATCCTCCCGCGAGCTTTTCGTACTCCCGGTAGTTGAGGTTGTGGTTGGTCATCGCCCATTCGCCCTGCGCGAGCATGGCGTAAAGCCCCCAGTGGAGGAATATGCCGAACCGGCATTCGGCGAATTGGCTGCGTGACTGGAGGTTTTCGGGGGCCGGGCGGTAGCCGGCCTGTGCGAAGGCGCCCGTGGCGATCACGAGGGCGCAGAAGGAGGTGAAGAGTCGGGTCATGGTGACGGTCGGGTTTGGTGATACGGACAAATTTAGCAAATAATTTGCAATCCGCACAATGCCGCCGCCGTCGAATGACCGGAATGAAGGGCCGGACGCTCCGCCGCAGGGACGGAGCCGGTGGCGCGGTTTCCTATTCCGGTTCCACCAGCACGTCGACGCTCAGCCCGACCCCGGCCTTGCGCATCTTCCACGGCGCCTGACTCGTGTAGCGGGTGTAGGTGCGCGAGAGCAGCCGGGCGCGAATCCAGTATTTCGCCCCCGCCGGCATGTGCGTCAGGTTCTCGACCGAGATCAGGAAGTCGCCTCTTACGAATATCTCGTAGGGCCGCAGGTCTACGGTCGCCGTCTTGTCTGCCTCCGACGCCGGAACCGAGAAATAGACCGGTTCCGCGAGCAGGTTTTTGCGGATACGGTCGCCCCGCATGGCGTAGACGTTTATGCGCATATGGAGCGTATCCACGCCCTTGCATCCCGCCAGATTGAGCCGCACCCGCTGCAACTCTCCCCTGAGGTTTCCGAGCTTGCATTTCACGCCCATTTCGCCGCCTTCCTGCCCGGCGCGGAATGCCGCGCTGAACCGGTTGCTGCCGATGCTGCGGCCGAAGGTGTAGCGTTTGCGGGGAATATGGGTTATCACGGGGCTCAGCGGTGTCTGGGGCTGCTCCTGCAGCCGTATCTCCAGCGGCCGTGCGTCGTGTCCGGCGGCCGGAATCTCCCGTGCGGCGTATCCGATGCAGGATATGCGCAGCGTGTCCCGGACGCTCAGGTCGGTAATGCGGAGCGTAAACGAGCCGTCCCGTCCGGATACGGTTCCCGCGGGGCGGTTCTTGAGTCCTATGTTGGCGTAGGGGACCGGTCGGGCGTCCGCTCCGACGATGCGTCCGGAGAGTGTTTGCGCCTGTATCGGCAGGGCCGCGAATGCGGCGCAGACGAGTAGGAATTTCAGCATGCTGACTTTGCGGGTTTATCACGGAACGTCGGGCCGCGGGATTTTATTGCCCGATGCGGGCCGCCGTTCCGCCCGCCACATGCCGCAGAGGATCAGCGCCGCTCCGGCGAGAGCCGCCGCGGTGATCCGTTCGCCGATGCAGAGCGCGGCCGTGACGATCGTGACCAATGGGTTGAAATAGATGTAGTTCGTGGTTCTTACGGCTCCGAGCCGGTGCATCGCGGCGTTCCACAGGATGTAGCAGAGCATCGACGCGACGACGCCCAGAAACAGCAGGTTGCCCCACACCGCGGGGCGCGCCAGCACCTCCGCGCCGACCGAGAAGGGCTGGAAGGCGAATACCGGAAGAATCGTCAGCAGTCCGTAGAAGAAGACCTTGCGGGTGATGAAAACGGCGGGGTAGCGGCCTCCGATGCGTTTGACCGCCAGCGAATAGACCATCCACAGCAGCGCCGCGGACAGGGCCAGCAGATCGCCTTTGGGCGAGAGGTGCAGCACGAAACGGCCGTTGAGAACCACCAGCACCATGCCCGCGAACGCCAGCGCCGATCCCCCGATCTGCCGCCGCGTCATCCGCTCGCCGCGGTATGCGAGGCTCAGCAGCAGCGCGGTCCATACCGGCGCCGTGCAGACGATCAGCGACACGTTCGACGCCGGGGCGTATTCCAGCGCCATGTTTTCGGTCAGGAAATAGAGCGATCCGCCCGTCACCCCGGCCGCGGCCAGCAGCGCTTCGTCGCGCCATCCGTCGGCCCGCAGGCGGCCTTTCGACAGGGGCCAGATGCAGACGTAGGCCAAGGCGAAACGCAGCAGGAATATCTCCGCAGGCGTCAGCGAATGGGCGATCAGCACCTTCGTCGATACGAACGTCGCGCCCCATACCGCCACGGTGAACAGCGCCGCTGCATGGTACTTGTATTCGGTATATTTTATCATACGGTCCCAAAAATACAGATTTTTTGCCGTCCGGGCGCAAATCTTAATTCTTAATTTCCGATTTTCAATTCTTTTTTCCTATCTTTGCGTGCTATTATGCGTAATGACAATAATTACAACAAATAATAACAAAATTTTTCAACTCAAATGCAAAGTAAAGGTGCTATTAAATTACTCGCGGTCCTTTTGGCTCTTGCGTGTATTTACCAGCTCTCCTTCACGTTCAAAACGCGGAGTGTAGAGAAAAAAGCGGCCGAGTACGCCGCGCAGTTCCCCGTCGGACAGCAGTCCGAGGCGGAGCAGCATTACCTCGATTCGGTCCAGAATGTCGGGGTCTATAACCTCGGATTCAAGAAATTCACCTACAAGGAGTGCAAGGAGAAGGAGCTGAACCTCGGTCTGGACCTCAAGGGCGGTATGAACGTCATGCTGGAAGTGCAGGTCGAGGACGTCATCAAGGCGCTTGCCGGCGACAGCCAGAACGACCCCGCATTCGTCGAAGCCATCGCCGAGGCGAACGCCGCGCTGAAGGAGGGCACCTCGAAAGACTATATCTCCGACTTCGTGAAGGCTTACCAGCGTCTCTCCAACGGCGGTTCGCTGGCGGCGGTTTTCGTCAGCCCCGACCGTAAGGACATCACGCTCGAAAGCTCCGACGCCGACGTCGAGAAGATCCTCAAGCGCGAGACCGACGCCGCCATCGCCGCGTCGTTCAACGTGCTCCGCAGCCGTATCGACCACTTCGGCGTCACGCAGCCCAACATCATGCGCCTGCCCAACTCGCACCGCATCCTCGTCGAGCTGCCGGGCGTGAAGGAGCCGCAGCGTGTGCGCGACCTGCTGCAGGGTACCGCCTCGCTCGAATTCTGGCTCACTTACGACGCCCGCGAGGTGCTTCCCGCACTGGCCGCCGCCGATAAGTTCATCAAGGCCGAGCTGAGCGAAGCTCCCGCCGCCCAAGAGCCCGAAGTCGCTTCCGTCGAGGCCGCTGCCGCCGCCGGGACTCCCGCAGGCGAAGCCGAGGGCCTTCTCGCCGAGATCGGCTCCGACACCACGGCTGTTGCCGAAGCCGAGCACACCGACCGTTACGACCGTGCGAAGAACCCGCTCTTCGCGGTTCTCGATCCCGGTTTTGCGGGCGGCGCAGCCATCGGTGCGGCCTACAAGGCCGACATGGCTGCCGTAAACGAATATCTGGCCAATCCTGCGGTCCGCGAACTCTTCCCCGCCGACATCGCCTTCAAGTGGGGCGTCAAGGGCGACGACAAGATCGACGGCCGCTTCTACCTCTATGCGATCCGCATCTCGACGCCCGACGGCAAGGCTCCGCTTGACGGCAGCGTCGTGACCGAAGCCCGCGAGCAGTACGCCCAGCGCGGCGCCAACGCCGTGGTTTCGATGTCGATGAACGGCGAAGGCACGCAGGAGTGGGCGCGTCTTACGGGCGAGAACATCGGCAAGTGCATCGCCATCGTTCTCGACGGCTACGTCTACTCGGCTCCCCGCGTGAACACCAAGATCGACAAGGGTTCTTCCGAAATTTCGGGCGACTTCACCATTCAGGAAGCCAAGGACCTCGCCAACGTGCTCAATTCGGGTAAGGTTCCCGCGCCCGCCAAAATCATTCAGGACACCGTCGTAGGTCCCTCGCTGGGACAGGAGTCGATCAATGCGGGTATGCTCTCGTTCCTGATCGCCTTCATCCTCGTCCTGCTCTACATGGGTCTGTTCTACAAGACCGCAGGCTGGATGTCCGACATCGCCCTGCTTACCAACGTCTTCCTGCTGATGGGCGTTCTGGTGTCGTTCGGCGCCGTGCTGACCCTGCCGGGTATCGCCGGTATCGTGCTGACGATGGGTATGGCCGTCGACGCCAACGTCATCATCTACGAACGTATCAAGGAGGAGCTTCGCGGCGGCAAGGGCCTTTCGCTGGCTATCAAGGACGGTTTCTCGAAAGCCTACTCGGCCATCATCGACGGTAACCTGACGACCATCATCACCGGTATCGTCCTCTTCATCTTCGGCAACGGTCCCGTGCAGGGCTTCGCCACGACCCTCATCATCGGTATCATCACCTCGTTCTTCAGCGCCGTGTTCATCACCCGCCTCTTGATCGAGTGGATCGTCGCCAAGTGGGGCAATATCTCCTTCTCGCGCAAGTGGTCCGAGAACTTCCTGACCAATACGCATTTCGACTTCATCCGCGTCCGCAAGGTCGCCTACACAGTCGCGGTCGCCCTGCTCGCGCTGTCGTGCATCTCGTTCGTCGCCCGCGGTCTGAACCTCGGTGCCGAGTTCACCGGCGGCCGTGCCTACGTCATCCGCTTCGACAAGCCCGTTTCGGCCGAGGAGGTTCGTCAGAATCTGGGTCAGGTCTTCGCGCAGCATGCCGACGCCGACGCTTCGGCGATCAGCTTCGAGGTCAAGCAGTACGGCAACGAGAACCAGATGCGCATCGTGACGCAGTACCGTTACGACGACACGTCGGACGAAGCTACGGCCGAAGTCGAGCAGATCATCTACGACGCCATGAAGTCGCTCTACTCCTACGACATTTCGTTCGAGCAGTTCCGCAATACCCAGACCGACGTCAACGGTATCCTGACGGCCGACAAGATCGGTCCCTCGATCGCCAAGGACATGACGTGGAACGCCATCTACTCGGTGCTCTTCTCGCTCATCGCCATCGGTCTCTACATCACCTTCCGCTTCAAGCGCTGGCAGTGGGCTTCGGGCGCCACGATCGCCCTTGCGGTCAACGCCCTGTTCATCATCGGTCTCTTCTCGATGCTCTACGGCTTCGTGCCCTTCAACCTCGAAGTCAATCAGGCCTTCATCGCCGCGATCCTTACGATCATCGGTTACGCTATCAACGATACCGTGGTGGTCTTCGACCGTATCCGCGAATATCTGGGCATGTATCCCAAGCGCAACCTCAAGGAGAACGTGAACAACGCCATCAACTCGACGCTGTCGCGTACGATCAACACTTCGGGCACGACGCTCGTGACGCTGCTGGCGATCTTCTTCTTCGGCGGCGAGACCATCCGCGGCTTCATCTTCGCGCTGACCGTCGGCGTTATCGTGGGTACCGTCGCGACGATCTTCATCGCCACCCCGATCGCCTACGACCTGATGTCCAAACGCGCCAAACTCGACAAGGAGGCGTAATACACCTTATATCTATTCGAATAAAATGGACTGCACGGTTTGTTGCAGTCCATTTTATTTTTACCTTTGCATCATGGAACTTCAACGCACATTGGATAATTTGCTGAAATGGATGCACCGCTACGTCTCGCCGATCTTTCTGGCGCTGCTCGTCGCGTCGTTCATTTTGTGGTATATCGCCAAACTGAGCTATACCTATACCACCGAGCAGGTCGTGCGTGTGAGTGTGGACGGGGAGCCTTTCGAGGTGACGTGCGTCGTCGAGGGCGTCGGCACCAACCTGTTCGGCTACCGGGTCTACATGAACAAGACGCTGCGCATCCCGCTTTCGGAACTCAAATACAAGCGTTCGCGCGAGGAGGGGCACGAGGGCAAGGTGGTGATCGACCCCCAGTCGTTGCAAAGCGCCATTTCGGTACGCTACAGCGACATCAAGGTGGTCTCCATCGGGGCTGTTCCCGAACTGGATTATCCCGAACAGAAACCATGATGAAAATCGGAGTTACGGGCGGCATCGGCAGCGGCAAAAGCACTGTATGCCGTCTTTTCGCACAAAAGGGCGTCGCGGTCTACGATTCCGACGCCGCGGCCAAACGGCTCATGCAGCAGGACGATGCGCTGCGTGTGCGGCTCACCGAACGCTTCGGCGCCGACACCTTCCGCGAAGGACAGCTCGACCGGGGCTACCTCGCAGGCGTTGTCTTCAGCGACCCGCAGGCGCTCGCCGACCTCAATGCGCTGGTGCATCCCGTCGTGATGGCGGATTTCGATGCGTGGGCCGCCCGGCAGGAGGGGCCTTACGTGATTCTCGAAAGCGCGATTCTCTTCGAAGCCGGTCTCGAAACGTGCGTCGACAAGACCGTCGCGGTCCTCGCGCCGCGCGAACTGCGCATCGAGCGCACCTGCCGCCGCGACGACTGCGGCCCCGATGAGGTAGGCCGCCGCATCGCCGCCCAGCTGGACGACGATACGCTGAGCGGCCGTGCCGACTATACGATCGTCAATATCTTCGAGGAGGACCTCGAACCCGCCGTTGTCAAACTCGACCGCATATTCAGCCATGAAGCAGCACGACATTGATCTCGACCTCTCCCGGCCGCAGGTGATGGCGATCCTGAACGTCACCCCCGACTCGTTCTTCGCCGGCAGCCGCATGCCCGACGCGACGCATGTCGAACGCCGCGTGAAGGAGGCCGCCGCCGAAGGCGCCTCGATCATCGACGTGGGGGGCTATTCGTCGCGCCCCGGCGCCGACGAAGTCCCTGTCGACGAGGAGTGGCGGCGCGTGGAGCTGGGCATCGGGGCCGTGCGGCGTCTGGCGCCCGGCGTCCTGATTTCGGTCGATACCTTCCGCAGCGAAGTCGCCGCCCGTGCGATCGAAAAATTCGGTCCGCTCATCATCAACGACATCTCCGCCGGGGAACTCGATCCGCAGATGCCCGCCACGGCTGCGCGCTGCGGCGTGCCCTACGTCGCCATGCACATGAAGGGCGATCCCCGGACCATGCAGACCCTCACCGACTACAAACGCGACATCACGGCCGAGGTCACGGCCTATTTCGAAGCGAAGACCGCCGACCTGCTCGCCGCCGGGATCAAGCGCGAAAACATCATTCTCGACCCCGGCTTCGGCTTCGCCAAGACCACCGAACAGAATTACGAGCTGCTTGCGGGCCTGCACCGTCTCTGCGCATTGGGCTACCCCGTACTGGCGGGCCTTTCGCGCAAGTCCATGATCTACCGCGTCCTCGACGCCACGCCCGCCGAATCGCTCGCGGGCACCGTCGCCCTCGGCTGGGAGTGCCTGCGTCAGGGGGCCGCGATCCTGCGCGTGCACGATGTGCAGGAGGCCGTCGATACGGTCAGGCTCTTCGGCGCGTACGAACGGAACCGCAAATAACCATCGCAACCGCATGATAAAAGTTACCGACATACACAAGCGTTTCGGCGACCTCGAAGTGCTCAAGGGCGTCTCGCTCGACGTCGCCGAAGGCGAAGTCGTCTCGATCGTCGGCGCCAGCGGCGCGGGCAAGACCACGCTGCTGCAAATCGTCGGCACGCTTTCGCGCCCCGACGCGGGCCGTGTCGAGATCGACGGACAGGACGCCTTTTCGCTGGGCGACAAGGCGCTGTCCCGCTTCCGCAACGAACGTATCGGCTTCGTCTTCCAGTTCCACCACCTGCTGCCCGAATTCACGGCTTTCGAGAACGTCTGCATTCCGGGGTTTATCGGCCGCCGTCCGCGTGCGGAGGTCGAACGCCGCGCCGCCGAACTGCTGGAGATGATGAACCTCACGCCGCGCCGCGGCCATAAACCCGGCCAGCTGTCGGGCGGCGAGCAGCAGCGCGTGGCTATTGCCCGCGCGCTTGTCAATTCGCCCGCCGTGCTGCTGGCCGACGAACCTTCGGGCAACCTCGATTCGCACAACCGCGACGAGATACACCGCCTTTTCTTCGAGCTGCGCGACCGGCTGGGGCAGACCGTCGTGATCGTCACCCACGACGAGCATCTGGCGGCGATGGCCGACCGGAAGATCACCATGTCGGACGGCCGGATTCTGTAATGCCGCGTTTTATGGACGACGAACTGAAAGAGCTGCTCGAACGGCTCCACGACAAATACAACCGCTCTGAGTTTATCGAGGACGACCCGATTTCGGTGCCGCACCGCTATACGGACCGCGCCGACCGCGAGATCGCGGGGTTCCTCGCCGCCACGATCGCGTGGGGCAACCGCAGGGCGATCGTCACGAGCGGCCACCGCATGATGCGCTGCATGGACGACGCTCCGGCGGACTTCGTGCGCAATGCTTCCGACCGGGAGCTGGCGACGCTCGAAACCTATGTCCACCGCACCTTCAACGGCCGCGACCTGCGCGATTTCGTGCTGGCCCTGCGCCGCATGGACCGACGCTTCGGCGGCCTCGGCGTCTTTTTCGAGGAGCGCTATGCGGCCGCGCAGAGTATTCCGGCGGTCCTTTCCGAATTCCGCCGCGAATTTTTCAGCTGCGACCATGCGCCCCGCTGCGAGAAACATCTCTCGTCGATCGACAGGGGCGCGGCCTGCAAGCGGCTTTGCATGTTCCTGCGCTGGATGGTGCGCCGCGACGAGCAGGGCGTGGACTTCGGCCTGTGGACGCGGATTCCGATGTCGGCCCTTTACATTCCGCTCGACCTCCATACGGGCGACATGGCCCGCGCGCTGGGCCTGCTTTCACGCCGCCAGAACGACTGGCGGGCCGTGGAGGAGGTCACGGCGGCGCTTCGCGGATTCGATCCCGCCGATCCCGTGCGTTACGATTTCTCGCTTTTCGGCGCCGGCATCGACGGTTATCTGAAAGAGTGTTGACGATGTTCCGCTTCAAACGATTCACCATATGTCAGGACCGCTGCCCGATGAAGGTCGGAACCGACGGCGTGCTGCTCGGCGCATGGGCCGGCGTGCGGCCTTCGGACCGCCGCATCCTCGACGTCGGTACAGGCACCGGGCTGATCGCCCTGATGATGGCCCAGCGCGCTCCCGAAGCGCTGATTACGGGTGTCGACGTGGAGGAGGTCTCTCAGGCCCGCGAAAACGCCGCCGCGTCGCCGTGGGGCGGCAGGGTGGCGTTCGTGCAATGTCCCGTGCAGGAATTCGCGCCGGACGAACGCTTCGACCTGATCGTCTCCAATCCGCCCTTCTTCGTCGATTCGCTGACCTGCCCCGACGAAGGCCGCACCACGGCGCGCCACGCCGTGCGCCTGCCCTTCGACCAGCTGCGCGACGCGGTCGTGCGCCTGCTCGCCGCCGAGGGCCGCTTCGCCGTGATTCTGCCGACGGACGAAGCCCGGCGTTTTACCGACGTCTGCCGCGGATTCCTCGCGCTGACCCGCTCTACGGGCGTACGCACCACGCCACGCCGGCCGGTCAAACGCCTGCTGATGGAGTTTGCGCACGAAAACGCCAGCTCCGGCCTGCGCTCCGATTCTCCTCCCGTTTGCTCCGAACTGGTCGTCGGCACGGGCGAACACGAGCAGTACACCCCCGAATATCGGGCCTTAACCCGTGATTTTTACCTGAAATTTTGATAGCACGGCAAAATAAATTACATTTGTATCAGTGAATAAAAACTTCGAGACCATGAAACTCAGACTTCTTGCCCTCGCCCTCGCCGTATGCGGCGGCGCGGCGGCGCAAAATCCATACATCGCCCTGCAGGGCGCGAACGAAACCGCCGACGGCATCGTCGTCTCCCAGCCCCGCACGGTGCTGGCCGTGGACGTCACCGTCGAGAAGGACGTGACCCTCAGCGGTCCTTACGCCCGTTATGCGCAGAAATTCCTCGGCGTCCGCGCTCCGCTCACCGACAAGACCGGCTGGGCCGTTACCGGAGCCGCCGTGGCTCTGCTCGATGCCAAGGCATGCCTCGATGCACCCGCCCCGGCCGAGCCTTCGCGCCGCATTATGACCCACGCCGCTGCCGAAGATGAATTCGCACGCCTGCAGGCCGACAAGAACGACATGACGGTGCTGGCGCTGGAAGACGCCGCCCGCGAAGCTGCCAATACGATCTTTTCGCTCCGCAAGCACCGTCTCGAACTGATTACGGGCGAAGCCGGTGAAAACGTCTTCGGCGAAGGACTCAAATCCGCCCTTGCGGAGATCGAACGTCTGGAGCAGAGCTATCTTGAGTTGTTTCTCGGCAAGCGCATCGTGACTACCGAAACGCGCCGCTATGTGGTTTATCCTCAGGCCGACAAGAAGCAGTATATCGTCTGCCGTTTCAGCCCTGCCGCAGGTCTGCTCCCTGAGAGCGATCTTTCGGGCGACATGGTGCTGTTGCAGATTGAACCTTCGGGCAACACCTCCAATGCGCTCGAAGCTTCGGCCAAGGAGACCAACGTCGTCGCATGCCGCGTGGCCGATCCTTCGGTCTGCACGGTCATCGCCGGCGGCCGCGAATATGCCCGTGCGGTGCTGCCTCTCTTCGAATTCGGCCGCACGATCAACGTGGCGCTTCCCCGCCGCAAATAATCCCGTCCATGGACTTCACGTCGCGTATGGTGGCGCTGCTCGGCGAGCTGCGCCGCGAGCGTAACGGCGCCGTCGCCGATGCGATGCGCTGTTACGGTGCGCCGTACGGTCTCAACTACGGCGTGAGCCTGCCGACGCTGCGTAAACTCGCGCGCGCCGAGACTCCCGACCACGATTTCGCCCGTTATCTTTATTTGCAGGAGGTCCGCGAACTGCGCCTTGCGGCGCTGCATATCGCCCGGCCCGAATCGCTTACGCCCGATGAATTTCTGGCATGGGCGGCCGGGATCGTCAATTCCGAAGTCGCCGAAGAAGCCGCTTTCGCTTTCCTGAGCCGCTCCGCAGCGCTTCCGGCCTTGTTCGACGCATGGATCGCCGCCCCGAATCCGCTGCTTCGATACGCCGCCTTGCACTCCGCCGCCCGCAGCGATCTTCTTACGGCGGCATGGATCGCGCCCGCCGTCGAAGCGGTCCGCTGCGCCGCCGATACCCTCTCCAAGCCTGCCGCTGCTCCGCTTTCCGCATCTTCGGCCGCCCGCCTGATTGCGCAGGGGGCCGTCGCGCTGCTGTCTGCCGTCGGCGGCCTGAACGAGGAGAACCGGCAGGCGGTACTCCGCGCAGCCGGTTCTCTGGGTAAGCTCCCTGCCGAAGACTACGTCCACGAGGAGCTTACTTGGCGTCTGGAAGCATAGCTTCCGCCTGTCAGCGCTGACCCACCTGCTCGCGCTGTTCCAATTCCCTGAGTACGTTCGCCAGATGGTCGTAGCCGATGCGGCCGCTTTCGCGCCACAGCACCTCGCCGCGGCGGAAAAACATCAGCGTCGGCACCGACATGATGTTGTAGCGGTGTACGATTTCGAGCATGTCCCGGTCGTCTATGTCCACCTTGTAGACATCCACGCGGCCGTTCATCTTCTCCTGAAACCGGTCTATGACGGGGTGCATCATCTGGCACGGCCCGCACCATGTTGCGAAGAAATCCACGAACGTCAGTGCGTCTCGCCAGATAATCTTGTCAAAATCCGTTGCTGTCATATTTGTCGTGTTTAGTTCATTTCCGCCCATGTAAGCTCCGTGTAGACCTTGTCTGTCAGCTCTTTTTCGGCATAGCTGATCGTGCGGCGCAGCCCCTCGGCCAGCGGCGTGCGGGGCGTCCAGTCCAGTTCGCGCCGTGCGGCCGAAATGTCGGGTATCCTCCGTCGCGCATCGTCCGGACGTGCCGCCCGGTGTACGATCCGCGAGCGGCTTCCCGTCAGGGAGATGATCTTCTCGGCCAGCGCGCGTATCGAGATTTCGTGGTTGCTGCCCAGATCCAAGGTGCGGGTCTGCTCCGAAGGCGTGGCTTCCATCATCCGTACAAGTCCGTCCACCATGTCCTCGACCCAGCAGAACGTGCGCATCTGTTCGCCGCTTCCGTTGACCGGGATGTCGCGGTTCTGCAGCGCCGCCACGATCATCTTCATCACCACGCGCTGGTCCATGATGTCAGCCCCGCTTCCGTATGTATTGAAGATGCGTGCGATGCGTGCGTCCACGCCCAGCTCCTCCTGATAGGCCCGGTGCAGGGCTTCCGCCGCGCGCTTGCCTTCGCTCAGAATGTACTGCCCCGAATATCCCGCCGCCGGATCGGTCGCCGGATCGCGGTATCCCGCGCCGTATACGCAGCCCGACGAGGCGAACAATATCCGCGCATGCTCCATGCGCGCGGTGTCGAGGGCGTTTATCGCGCCCTGCATGTTGATCCGGAGCGTCTCGACGGGCAGCGCCTTGTTGTAGCGCACGCGCGACGGCGAGGTGAGGTTGTAAATCTCGTCGCAGCGGATTCCGAATGTATTGATGATGTTGTGGTGGACGTACCGGAACAGCGGATGCTGCAATACGCTGCGCAGCAGCGGCGAATTCACGGCGTCGCGCATATCGACACAAAACACTTCGTGGCCCTCTTCCAGAAGGCGCAGACAGAGGTGTGTGCCGATAAATCCCACTCCGCCCAATATGACAATTCGCTTTTGCATCTTTTACTCCTTTTTGCAGGAGTACAGAGCAAAATCTATTCCACAAAGAGCGCGCGGGGCAGCTGATCGATGCTGTTTATCGTGACTATTTCGATTCCTTTGGGACGTTTGCCGCCCTTGCCGAGGTAGCCGGAGACGATGATGCGTTTGAAACCCAGCCGTGCCGCCTCGCTGATGCGCTGTTCGGTCCGGGGCGCAGGTCGCACCTCGCCCGAAAGCCCGATCTCTCCCGCACAGCAGACGCCCTCGGCCACGGGACGGTCGTAGTAGGAGGAGATCACCGCCGCCACGACCGCGAGGTCCAGCCCCGGATCGGCGACCTTGAACCCTCCGGCGAAGTTCAGGAAGACGTCTTTCTGAAACATCTTCATTCCCACGCGCTTCTCCAGCACGGCCAGCAGCATGTTCATGCGCTTGGTGTCGTAGCCCGTGGTCGTACGCTGCGGCGTGCCGTACGCCGCGCCGCTCACCAGCGCCTGCACTTCGATCAGGTAGGGGCGCACGCCGTCGGCCGAAGCGCCTACCGCGATGCCGCTCAGCGGCTCCTCGTAGTGCGTGAGCAGAATCTCCGACGGGTTGTCCACGCCGCGCAGTCCGTTGTCGAGCATCTCGAAAACCCCGATCTCGAACGTCGCTCCGAAACGGTTCTTGATGCCGCGCAGGATGCGGTATATGTTGTTGCTGTCGCCCTCGAACTGCAGCACCACGTCCACGATATGTTCCAGAATCTTGGGGCCGGCGATGGTTCCGTCCTTGGTGATGTGGCCGATGATGAAGATCGACGTGCCGGTCGATTTGGCGTATTTGAGCAGCGTCGCCGCGCATTCGCGTATCTGCGACACGCTTCCCGCCGACGAGTCCAGCAGGTCGGTGTAGATGGTCTGTATCGAGTCTATCACCACCAAATCGGGCCGGTGTTCGCCGATCTGGTTGACGATGTTTTCGAGCAGCGTTTCGGGATAGATCAGACATTCGTCGTTGCCGATGCCGATGCGTCCCGCGCGCATCTTGATCTGCTCGGCCGACTCCTCGCCCGAAACATAGAGCGTCTTGAGTCCGTTCGCCGCCAGCGCGAGCTGCAGCGAAAGGGTCGATTTGCCGATTCCCGGCTCTCCGCCCAGCAGAATCAGCGATCCCGGCACCATGCCGCCGCCCAATACGCGGTTCACCTCGCTGTTGCCGAGGTCCATGCGGCGGTGTTCGCTCTCGCGGATGTCGCGTACGCGCTGAGGCTTGGCTGCGGGCAGGGAGCCTGCGACATTGGCCGGCACCGAGCCGCTTTCGCGGGCGACGATCTCCTCGGTGAAGGTGTTCCATTCGCCGCACGAGGGACAGCGCCCCAGCCATTTGGGGGCTTCGAATCCGCAGTTTTTGCAGAAGTATGCCTTTTTGACTTTTGCCATCGCGTGTCGGTTAATAGGGGTGCGACGTGTATTCCTTCCGGATCACCTGCGTGACGCCCGCATCGGGATAGAGCTGTTTGTACTCCTCGGTCAGATCGACGCTGAACAGCGTTTTGCGTAGGTCGTCGGTGTCCGTATAGCCCGAAACCTTGCAGGTGTAGGCCTGTTCTCCGAACGTGAAGTGCAGCTCCTCCGGTTTGTCCGGCTCTTTTATGAATGTACCCGTGACGGTTTCGGCGTCGGCCGCAGGCCGGACGACGAGCGGACCGCCGTTGTGGTGCGTAAAGTCGAGCCGGTAGCCGCCGCCCGCCTGCACGGGAGCCTTGGCCAGCGCGTCGTTCCGGATCTCCTCCAGCAACGGATTTTCCGGATTCTCCGGCTCTTCCATCTGCGAAGTTCCTGCGTCCGGATTCTCCGGATCGGGATTCTCCGGATCGGGATTTTCGGGGTCGGGATTCTCCGGATCAGGGTTTTCAGGATCCGGCTTTTCCGGTTCGCTCAGGCTTACGGATACCTCGATCCGGGCGACGGGGTAGGAGGTCGTGTAGAAGACGTCCGAATCGTCGCCGCAGGCCGTGAGTGCGGCTGCAAGAAGCAGCGCTGTCAGTATTTTCAGTTTTCCCATAGTCCGTATTATCGCTAAAGTCCCAGATCTTGGTCGATCAGCACTACCAGCACGCGCTTGTCCGGCCAGCAGCGCAGCATCTCCATGCGGGTGTTGCATACCCGGTCGGGCGAATTGCAGTCCGAACATACGCCGGTCTTGGCGCAGGGCGTGCGGAATCCGGGGTGGCGCGCTATGTTCTGCGGCGCCGCAATCGTGCGGATGCGCTCTTCGGCCTCGTCCCGGTTTGCGACGATCTTGTTGCGTCCCGCCACGATAATCACCTTGCGAGGCCCGAACGCCACGGGAGCGATGCGGTTTCCCACCTTGTCGAGCCAGTGGAGCGTGCCTTCTGCCGTCACGGCGTTCACGCCCGTGATGAAGAGGTCCGACATCAGCGCCTGCCTGCGTATTTCGAGCCGCTGCGGGTACGTCATCGCGGGGTCGAATCCGTCTAGCAGCCTGTACTTTCCGTCGCCGCGCAGCCATTCGATGACGCCCGTGGCGCGCATGCTCATCGAATCGCCGAACGATACCGTTTCCGGCCGCTCCGTTTCGACGGCGGCCTTTATCACTGCGAAAGCTTCGTCCGTGTCCCGGACCGTCTCAACCTCGAAATGGTGCCGCCGCAAGGCATCTGCGCAATTTGTTATTTTCATCTTATTTTATGAAAAACCGGTATATGTCGTTGCCGTTGGCGTACAGCAGCAGAAGCAGAATGATAAACAGTCCCACGTACTGCGCGCCCTCCAGTATCTTGTCGCTCACCTTGCGGCCCGTAATCATCTCCCAGAACGTGAAGATGGCGTGCCCGCCGTCGAGTCCCGGTATCGGCAGAATGTTCATCACGGCGAGGATGATTGACAGAAACGCCGTCTTCATCCAGAAATCCTCCCAGTTCCAGTCTCCGGGGAAGATGCTGCCGATGGCGATGAAGCCGCCCAGCTCCTCGTACATCTTGGTTTTGGGCTGTACGATCATCTTCAGCTGTTCCCAGTAGAACGACATCACCTTGCCCGCCTTGCTGATTCCTGCGGGAATCGCCTGCCAGAAGGTGTATTTCTGCGTGCGGAGCTTGTAGGGATTGAGCGCCGTCACGCCCAGCCTTCCCTCGTCCAACACCGGAACGACCAGCTCCAGCAGCATGTCGCCTTCGCGTTTGACGGTCAGCGTCACATCCTCTCCCGCATGGGCCTTCAGGTACTCCCTGTAAGCGGGGTATTCCAGCCCCTGCGCATCGTTTATCGCCACGATCTCGTCGCCGCGCCTGAGCGCCGACGCCGTTTCGTACACCGCGCTGTCGATCAGGAACGGCATGCGGAGCGCCAGCAGGTCTTCGTAACCTTTGTTCTGGCGCATTTCGATCAGCTCGCCCAGCGGCAGTGTCAGCTCGACCTGCCGGCCCTCGCGTTCCACCACCACGCGGCGTTCGCCTTCGGTGATAATCAGCGCATTGACGATCTTGTTCACGTTGTCCACCGCCTCGCCGTCGATCGAAACGATCCTGTCGCCGTCTTGGAATCCGAGCTTGCGGCCCGCTTCGTTGAAGGTGTATCCCCAGCGCGCATCTTCGTTCGAGAAGTAGTTGTCGCCCCACGTGTAGCAGATTCCGATGTAGATGAAGATGGCCAGTAGAACGTTCATCACCACGCCGGCTATCATCACCAGAAAACGCTGCCATGCAGGTTTGGTGCGGAATTCATCGGGCTTGGGGGGCAGTTTCATCTGCTCCTTGTCCATCGACTCGTCGATCATGCCGGCGATCTTGCAGTATCCGCCCAGCGGCAGCCAGCCCAGCCCGTATTCGGTGTCGCCGCGCTTGAACTTGAAGAGCGAAAACCACGGGTCGAAGAAGATATAGAACTTGTCGACGCGGATTTTGAAGACCCGCGCCATGAGGAAGTGTCCCAGTTCGTGAATGCCCACCAGAATGGTGAAGCAGAGGAAAAATTGAATGATCTTGATGATAATATCCATGTTCGTGTTTTGGTTACAAGGCTAAAAATTCCGCGGCCAGCCGGCGTGCTTCGCCGTCCGCCGCCGCATAGTCCGCGAGGGTGGGGGCCGCAGCGAACGATGCGCGATTCAGCGCATGTTCGATGGCGCGCACGATGTCGAGCCATGCGCACCTGCCGCCGAGAAACGCCGCGACGGCCACTTCGTTGGCGCCGTTCATCGTGCAGGCCGCCGTGCCGCGCCGCCGCAGACAGTCGTAGGCGATGTCCAGCGCCGGGTATTTCACCCGGTCCACCTCGGCGAATGTCAGCTGCGGATGCTTCAGGAAGTCGAACCGCTCGCCGGGACGGTTCGCCCGTCGGGGATACATCAGCGCGAGGCTGATCGGCATGCGCATGTCGGGCGTTCCGAGCTGGGCCTTGATCGCCCCGTCCTCGAATTCGACCATCGAATGGACGATCGACTGCGGATGCAGCACCACCGAGATTTTCTCGGCCGGCGTGCCGAACAGCCAGTGGGCTTCGATCACCTCGAAACCCTTGTTGACCAGCGTCGAGGAGTCGATCGTGATCTTCGCGCCCATCTCCCACTGGGGATGGCGCAACGCCTGCTCGGCCGTCACTCCGGCCAGCTCTTCGCGCTTCAGGTCACGCAGCGCGCCGCCGCTGCAGGTGATTATCAGCCGCCGCACGGGGGACTGTTCGCCCGTCAGACACTGGAAAATCGCCGAGTGCTCCGAGTCGATCGGCAGGATCGGCGCACGTTTCTCGGCCGCCAGCCGCATCACGTATTCGCCGCCCACGACGAGCGATTCCTTGTTCGCCAGCGCGAGTTTCTTGCCCGCTCCGAGTGCGGCCACCGTGGGCGCCAGCCCCGCGTAGCCGACCAGCGCATTGACTGCTACGTCGGTGTCGCCGCCCGCCGCGACCTGCGCCACGGCCTCTTCTCCGGCGTAAACCTTGACGTCGGTGTCCTCCAGCGCGTCACGCAGCTGGGTGTAATATCGTTTGTCGGCGATGACCGCCGTGTCTGCGTCGAATTCCCGCGCCTGCGCCGCCAGCCGCTGCCAGTTGCTGTTGGCCGTCAGCACGCGCACTTCGAAAAAATCGGGGTTCTCGCGTACGATGTCGAGCGTCTGCACGCCGATCGAACCGGTCGAACCCAGTATTGCCAATCGTTGTTTCATGCGGATCTATTGGAAGACGATATATCCTTCGGGATCGACGGGCTTGCCGTTGTTCCAGAGTTCGAATTCGAAGAGTCTCACCTCGCCCTGCTCGGCTTCGGCGTTGTAGCCGATCAGCTCGCCCGCACGGATGGTCTGCCCTTTGGTCACCAGCGACTGCGAGAGTCCCTTGTAGACCGACAGCAGATTCCCGGCGTGCTGCAGTTCGACCATGTAGCCCGTTTCGGGGGTCCAGAGGCTCAGTACCACCGTCCCGTTGTCCACGGCCGCTATGCGGTCGCTGGCCGCCGCCGCAATACGTATGCCGAAGTTGCCGTTGCGGATGTCGAACCGGTCGGTGATGATTCCTTCGACGGGCGTCGCCAGCTCGATCGCTTCACGCACCGAGCGCCGCGAGCTGCCGCTGCGGCCCGTGACGGCGTACTCGCCGTCGCCCTCCATCTGCGCCCTGAGCACCGAATCTTCGGGCGAGGGCATCACCAGCACCTTCGTGGCCCGCGTGCTGTCCGAATTGGCGAGCACCCGCGCCACGGGCGTCTTGCCCTCCATGATCAGGGCTATGTTCTGGTTGTAGGTGAGCATGTCGTTCATCATGCGCTCCATCGAGTCCAGCCGGATGATGTTCTGCACCAGACTTTCGCGCGAGCGGTCGGCTTCGGTGCGGTAGCCCGGCAGGAATTCCAGCACGGGGCTGTACGCCACCAGCGTGAGGATGAGGATAAAGAGCAGCAGTGCGAATGAAACGAATGCTGCGAAAATGCTGGCCGGCGAGAGGTGCATGTGCCACTCTTCGCTGTTGTCCGTAGCGTTGAGCATGTTGAAGCGGCGTTTGCGGAAAAAGTTGCGCTGCCATGCCCGTATGTTCTTCAAAAATTTCATCAAACCATTGCATTATTCATGCAAAGATAACCAATTTCATAGAAAACCTTTGCGGAACGCGGTGAATTTTTTAACTTTGTAATCGTTTTGATTTTAACGCCAAAAACAGATAAAAAGTATGGTAAAACCTACATTACTGGTCCTCGCCGCAGGCATGGGTTCGCGCTACGGCTCGCTCAAGCAGATGGACGGGGTCGGCCCCAATAACGAGGCCATTATCGATTATTCGGTTTACGACGCGATCCGCGCCGGTTTCGGCAAGGTCGTATTCGTCATTCGCCACTCCTTCGAGAAGGAGTTCCGCGAGGTCTTTTCGGCCGAGCGTTTCGGCGGCCGCATCGCCGTCGAATTCGTCTTTCAGGAGCTGGACTATCTGCCCGAAGGCGCTTCGGTTCCCGAAGGCCGCGTCAAGCCGTGGGGTACGAACCATGCCGTGATGATGGCCGCCGACGCCGTGCACGAGCCTTTCGCCGTCATCAACGCCGACGACTTCTACGGCGCCGAAGCCTACCAGACCATCGGCGACTACCTTTCGCAGCTCGGTGACAGCAAAAACCGCTACTGCATGGTCGCATACGACCTGAACCGGACCCTTTCGGACAACGGCACCGTATCGCGCGGCGTCTGCGGCGTGGATGCCGACGGCAACCTGACGTCGATGGTCGAGCGTACGCAGATCGAGCGCATGCCCGACGGCCGAATCCTCTTCCACGACGGCGGTGCCGACGAGGAGCTTGCCGAGGACACGCCCGTTTCGATGAACCTCTTCGGCTTCACGCCCGACTTCTTCGCCTATTCGAAGGAGTATTTCAAGACGTGGCTCGCCGAGAACCGCGAGAACCTCAAATCGGAGTTCTACATCCCGACGATGGTCAACAAACTCATCGGCGAGGGCGCGGCGTCCCTGCGCGTGCTCCGTTCGGCGGCCCAGTGGCACGGCGTCACCTACAAGGAGGACAAACCCGCGCTGATGGCCTCGATCGAGAAGATGATCGCCGAGGGCAAATACCCCCGCAATCTCTGGGCTTAGTTCCCGGTGTTATAATAAGGGGCGGCCCGAAAGCCGCCCCTTATCTTTTGCCCCGCATTGTCCTATTGTTTTTCCGACTTCCGGTGCCATTCCGTTCCGGCAGGGTAGAGCAGGGCCTCTGCATTTTTCACCCGTAGCGCAAAATAAAAACAGGACTTTTCGGAGTCCTGTTTTTATCTTTGGTTAACAACTGTTGGGAACCTGTTGCGCAGCCGTCTAACAACCTGCGGGCGGCCGGTCAGTCCAGAAATCCCTCCCGTACCAGCTGCTCCCTGATCTTGGTCCAGTCCGCCACCGGCCGTTTCACGCCGTCCACGAACCGGATCGGACAGCCCAAGTTGCTGTCATCGATATAGAGGTCCGCATGAATCTTCGGCGACGAAGTCCAGCGCTGCTGCGAGGGGTTTTCGTTGATGGCGTAGAGCGGAATCTCCCGGTCCCTGAACCACTTGACTGCCTTGTCGAGCAGTGCGCCCGAACGCATCGTGTAGAGTATCAGCCGGCATCCGTTGTCGGTGAGTTCTTTGAGTACGGCAACCGCGCCTGCATCGTCCCCGATTTCGGGGTAGGCGTGCGTTACCACCGTGCCGTCGAAATCCACGGCGATCAATGCATTGTGTATAGCCATATTATTTCTTTACTTTACGTGCGAGTTTGCTGAAGAAAAGTTTGATCCGCTTGCGGTAGCTTACCTCCTGATGGTCGTCGCCATAGCCGTATCCGTAACCGTATCCATACCCGTAACCATAGCCGTATCCGTACCCGTAGCCGTGGCGGCGTGTGCGTGTGCCGTTGAGCACGATGCACATGTTATGGAACTTCTTCTCGCGGTAGAGCCGTTCGATGTCGGGCAGCTGACGGCGGTCGAGCACGCCTTCGCGCACGATATAGATACAGAGGTCGGCCAGACGGTCCGTAATCACCGCATCGGCTACCGACATGGCCGGCGTGCTGTCAATGAATACGAAGTCGTAACGCTCCTTCAGCTGCTCTACCAGCTTGTCGAGCCGGTTCGAGAGCAGCATCTCGGTGGGGTTGGGCGGCTGTATGCCGGCGCAGATCACGTCGAGGTTCTCGTGGAAGCCCATGTTCGTCACCAGCTGGTCGATGTCGGTGATCGTTCCGGCCAGATAACCGGACATGCCGTTCTTGCTGTTGCTGCGTCCCAAGTGCGTCGTGAGCGCGTGACGGCGCAGGTCGAGGTCTATCAGCACGACCCGTTTGCCCGCCATGGCCAGCGTCATTGCCAGATTCATCGCCACGAACGTCTTGCCCGCATGGGGGTCCGACGAGGTGAAGAGCACGCACTTGATCTCCTTGCCCGACGAGACGTTCATGAACGTCATGTTCGAGCGCAGGATGCGGAACGCCTCCGACAGCGCGTCGCGTCCGGTTTCCCGGACCACCACGCCGCCCTTGTTGTCCCCTTCGAGGAAGGGTATGTCGCCGAGGAACGGTGCGCTGAGGTTCTCCTCCACGTCCTTGCGGCCGCGGATGGTCGTGTCGAGCATGCCGATCAGGTAGAGTATGCCGAACGGAATGGCCAGACCTGCCAGCAGGCTGATGCCGAGGATGATCGTCGAGCGGGGCGATACGGGGCGTGCGCTTCCGTACGCCATGTCGATCGTGCGCGAGTTGCTCTCGGCCACGGCGTAGTTGAGCTGCGTCTCCTCCTGCTTGTTGAGCAGGTAGAGGAACAGCTCCTCCTTGATTTTCTGCTGACGCATGATGTCGAGCATGACCTTCTCCTGCGAAGGCATGGTCGAGATGCGGCGGTTGACCTGCGCCTCCTCCTTGCGCATGGTTTCGAGCTGTATCTCCAGCGTCGAAATATGCGAGTTGAGCGAGGCGATGATCGAGCGGCGCACGGCGGCCAGCCCGTTGTCAAGGTCCTGAATGACCGGACTGCGCTCCGAGCTGTTTTCCAGCAGCTTCTCGCGCCGCAGGATGGCCTCGTTGTATTCCGATATCTGCGCGACGATGCCGTTGTTGGTCATCGAGGCCACCATCGGGATCAGGTCGCCCGCATGCGACGGGTCGTTGAGGTATTCGCGGATGAAGTCGGCGACGCTTATCTGATTCTCGATCGTCAGGCTTTCGGCCTTGTAGCGCGTGCTCTCGGTGATGGTGCGGGTCGCCTCCGAGGTGATGTCGATCATCTTGTTGCTCTTCTTGATGTCCTCGATGTCGCGGTCCACGTCTCCCAGCTCGCGGCCGATTACCTGCATGCGCTCCTTGATGAAGTCGGCCGTCACCACCGACAGCTGGCGCTTGTCGGCGATGGCGTCTTCCTCATAGACGGCGATCAGCGTGTTGATCACGTCCTCGGCGCGGCGCGGCACCGAATTGTTCATCGAGATCGTCACGATCGAGGCCTGCTTGTTGGCCACGTCGCTCTTCACGGCGGCGCGGTAGGCGTTGGTCGTCGCCGCGAGCGAATTCTTGATTACGGTGATGGGTTTTTTCAGATAGGTCGAGTCCATGAACAGGGTCTTGTGCACGACCACCTGCCCGACGGGCGTGGCGACCGTATCGCCGTATTCGGCCAGAATGACCCGCTTGGTCTCCTGCCGCGTCACGAACTTGTCCTCGAAGTCTGTCAGCTCGATCTTGCCGTTTCTGAGCGGGGTGACCTCCAGCGAAAGCTTCTGCTTGGAGTTGTCGTTGATGAAATCGACTTCGATCGGCGAACGGCCGTACAGGTCCGCCGTGCGCAGCCCTTCCCGCACCGAGTAGTTGACCGTCAGGTGGAGACGCTTGACCACCTCCGACATCAGCCGGTGCGACTGGAGGATGTAGACCTCGTTGTCTACGTTGCGGCGGTTCTGGAATCCCACCAGATCGCTGAACGCGCCCAGATCCGTGTCGCCGCCCTTGCGGCTGTCCTTCACGAGGATGGTCGCCGTCCGGCTGTATATTTTCGGGGTGCTTGCCAGATAGTAATAGGCCGTTCCCAGACAGATGATCGCCGAGAGCGCGAACCAGTACCAGTTGGCCAAAACCATCTGAATCAGGTCATGGAGCGTGATGCCGTTCGTGTTTTCGGACTCTTCGTTCAGCAGATGCGGATTGATGTTCTGTTCTGTCATGGCCGGTCTTATTTGGTCAGGGTTATGATGAGCGTCGCCACGGAAATTGCCGTACCCACGAGCGAAAGGTAGAAGTTTCGGTTCTGGCTGATTTCACCGGCCTGCGCCTTGTATTTGTTGGGTTTGACGTAGATCACGTCGTTCTGCTGGATGTAGAACGCGGGGGAGTTGAACAGCTCCTTCGACGTGAGGTCGAGGTACTCGATGGTGCGCACTCCGTCCACTTCGCGGGCCACGGCCACGTCGGTGCGGATACCGTAGATCGTCAGGTCGCCGGCCATGGCCAGCGCGTCGAAGATCGAGAGTTTGTCGCGCGTGACGTCGTAATGTCCCGGACGTGCCACCTCGCCGATTACCGAAATCTTCATGTCCGCGAACTGCACGTTTACCGTGGGGTCGTTTATATACCCGCCCTCGACGATCTTGTCGGCTATGGCCTGCGCCAGTTCGCTCCGGGTCTTGCCCTTGCACTCGATCTTTCCGATCACGGGCATTTCGAGCTGTCCGTTCTCATCCACCGTGCGGATCTGCAGCGACTGGTTGGTGGCGCTTCCGTAATTGGTGGCTCCGGTCAGGGAGCTCAGCGACGACGACGAGTTGAACGGCACGGCCAGTTCGGGGTCCTTGCTGTTGACGACGATCGTCAGCCTGTCGAGGGGCTTGATGCGTATCTGGCCGTTCTCGGCGATCTGTTCGGGCGTGAACGGCTGGGCATCCTGCAGGTACCATGCACGCTTTTGCGAGGCGCATGACGTGACGAGTAGAGCCGTCAGTATGACCGGCATAAGGAGACGTAAATGTTTCATATTTGATTAAGGCGTTTTTATAATCGTGCGCAAAGGTAAGAATTTTCCATGAAATAAATGCGCCCTGCGTCAGCTATTTCCGTCGAATTATGGCTGTTTTTGGTCCGGGCGGAGCGTTTGTCCGGAAAAAAACGTACATTTGACACCCCGAAAACCGATTTATTCAAGCTATGGAAATGTTACATCCCGAATGGAGTTATCAGGCCGTGCTCTATGAAATGAACGTGCGCCAGCTGACGGTCGAAGGCACGCTGCGCGCCGCGGCCGCGAAACTGGGCTTCCTGCGCGACATGGGCATCGACGCCGTGTGGCTGATGCCCGTCTATCCGATCGGCGTCGAGGGGCGCAAAGGCTCGCTCGGCTCCTATTATTCGGTCCGCGACTATTGTGCGGTCGATCCCTGTCTGGGGACGATGGAGGATTTCGACGCCTTCGTCGCCGAGGCGCACCGGCTGGGTATGAAGGTGCTGCTGGACTGGATCGCCAACCATACGGCGCGCGACGCCCGCTGGGTGACCGAGAAGCCCGCTTCGTGGTACGAGCGCGACGCTTCGGGAGCGCCCGCCGTGCCGTGGGACTGGACCGACACGGCCAAACTCAACTATGCCGAGCGCGAAGTGTGGCGCGCGCAGGGCGACGCCATGGAGTTCTGGGTCCGCGAACACGGCGTGGACGGCTTCCGCTGCGACATGGCGATGCTGGTTCCGATCGAATTCTGGAACGAGACGGCGCAACGCCTGCGGCGGGTGAAGCCCGGTCTGTTCATGCTGGCCGAAGCCGAGGAGACCTACCTTTTCGACGGGGGAGCTTTCGACGCCTGCTATGCGTGGGAGATGCACCACCTGATGAACGACGTGGCGCAGCAGAGGGTCCGCGTCACGTCGCTGCGCGACTACATCTATGCCGACCGCCGGCGCTATCCCCGTTCGGCCATGCGGCTGGCCTTCACCTCCAACCACGACGAGAATTCGTGGAACGGCTCGGAGTTCGCCCGCATGGGCGCCGCCCGCGAAATCATGGCCGTCTTCACCTTCGTCGTGCCGCGCGGACTGCCGCTGATCTACACCGGTCAGGAGATCGGCTACGACCATTCGTTCGCCTTCTTCGACCGCGACCCGCTTCCCGCCTACGGCTCCAATCCCTTTTCGGAGTTCTACCGCCGTCTGACGGCGCTCCGGCACGCCAATCCGGCGCTCGCATCGGGCGAACGGGGCGGCGAGATGATCGAGATACGCAACAACGCCGAGGACTGCCTGATGATTGCGGTCCGCGAGGCGGAGGGCAACCGCGTCGTCGCGGTCATGAACCTCTCGCCCTATGTGATCCATGCCGATTACTATACGGGCATCTACGCCGGCATGTATACCGATGCCATGACGGGCCGTCCCGGCGAACTCCGCGGCCACGTCGAGGAGGATATGGCGCCGTGGAGCTACCGCATCCTGACCCGCTGACGCTTCTGCGCCGCCGAAAAAAGACCGCCGCACGACAGGGCGGCCTTTTTTTTGCATTTTGTCCGCTAACTTCCCGCCGGAATCCGTTCCGGTTCCGGAATATTTGCTATTTTTGCCGATGAATATGAGACGCTTTATCATTCTTTGCCTGCTGCTCTTTGCGAGCCTTGCGGCGCAGGCCCGGAGCTACCGCGCCGAGGATATCCCCAATGTCCAGCGCGCCGACCGTACGCGCTACGTGTCGAATCCCGACGGTATCCTTTCGCCCGGCGCCGTGGCGCGTATCGACTCGGTCTGCGGGGCGCTCCGCGACCGGGCGATCGCTCAGGTGGCCGTGGTGGCCGTGGACGACATTGCGGGCGGCGACGTCTTCGATTTCGCCGTCGATCTCTTTACGCAGTGGGGCGTGGGGCGCGCCGAGAACGACAACGGGCTGGGCATCCTGCTGGTCAGGGACCGGCGTGAAATCCGCTTCGTCACGGGCGGAGGGCTTGAAGGCGTGCTTCCCGACGCCGTCTGCAAGCGGATTCAGCTGAAATACATGCTGCCCGCCTTCCGCGAGGGCGACTACAGCCGCGGCATGGTCGCGGGCGTCGAAGCCGCGGCGCAGCTGCTCGAAGGCAGCGAACTGGATCTGGGCGGTACGGATACCGCGGACGGGGAGCTTCCGTCGTGGGCCGTCTTCCTGATCGTCGTCGGATTCGTCGTCCTGCCGCTGGGCGTCGTCATGCTCGGCTATTATGCCCGCAAACGCTGCCCGAAGTGCCACAAACCGACGCTTCGGCAGCAGTCGAACCGTATTTTGCAGGTGACTCCCAGCTACCGGCTGGTCGAATACACCTACGTCTGCTCCAACTGCGGGGCCGTGGTGAAGCGGCGGGCCAAAAATCTGCGCGACGACAATTTCGGCGGTGGCGGCGGGACGATCATCGGCGGCTTCGGCGGCGGATCTCGCGGCGGCTTCGGCGGAGGTTTCGGCGGCGGGTCGTTCGGGGGCGGAGGCGCCGGATCGCGCTGGTAGGGGCGGATGTCCGTTCGCCGGTCCGGAGACCGCCGGTTCTGCCGTCCGGTAGTCCGGTTGTTAGTCCGTTCTGCTGTTCTGCCGTCCGATCGTCCGTCGGTCCGGGAAACCGCCGGTTCGTTGGTTCTCCGGTCCGGCAGCTCGCTTGCTCGGTTGGCCGTTGGTTGGTTTGTTCTGCAGACCGGTAGTTCTGCCGTCCGGCTGTCCGATAGTCCGTCGGCTGTCTTCGCCCGTAATTCCGGCCGCGTGCGGCGACTCTTTTCGCCGGGGGCTTAGGGAGGGCCGATTTGAGATTCGTGAATGACGCCGAAGGCGGCTGCAGCGGCCGAAGGCGGAAAGATATGACTGAAAATTGTGTATTAAAAATAAAAAATTGTCGATTATGAAAAAATGGATTTGGATTGGAGTCGCCGCCGTCGTGGTGATCTTCTTCTATGCAACGTACAACGGATTCGTCAATAAGGAAGAGGGCGTTAAGACCGCATGGGCCAACGTCGAGACGCAGTATCAGCGCCGTGCCGACCTGATTCCCAATTTGGTGAATACGGTCAAGGGCTATGCGGCCCACGAGACGCAGACCTTTACCGAGGTGACCGAAGCCCGCGCCAAGGCCACCTCGATCAACTTGTCGGCCGACGACCTGACGCCCGAAAAGCTGGCCGAGTACCAGCAGGCGCAGGCGCAGGTGCGCTCGGCGCTGGGCCGCCTGATCGCCGTGTCGGAGAGCTATCCCGACCTGAAGGCCAATCAGAACTTCCTCGAACTGCAGGCGCAGCTCGAAGGCACCGAAAACCGTATTTCGGTGGCCCGCAAGCAGTTCAACGAAGTGGCCCGGACCTATAACGTCTCCGTGCGCCGCTTCCCGGCCAACCTCGTCGCCAAAATGTTCGGTTTCGAGCAGAAGCCCTACTTCGAGTCGGCCGAAGGCTCCGAAGCCGCGCCGCAGGTACAGTTCTAAGGGAAATGGCGAACGCTAAGTCGCGCGGCTGCGTGCTGGGTGCCGTGGCCGCCGCCAGTTACGGATTGAATCCGCTCTTCACGCTGCCCCTTTACGGGGCGGGCATGGGAGTGGATTCGGTGCTTTTCTACCGTTATCTGCTGGCTGCGGCGATGCTGGGCGCGCTGATGCTCGTCCGGCGGCAGTCGTTCGCCGTGCGCCGCCGCGACCTTGTGCCGCTGGCGGTCATGGGACTGCTCTTCTCCTTCTCGTCGCTCTTCCTGTTCGAGAGCTACAACCACATGGACGCGGGCATCGCATCGACCATCCTGTTCCTCTATCCCGTGCTGGTCGCGGTCATCATGGCCGTCGGTTTCCACGAGAAGGTGAGCCGGATCACCATGCTCTCGATCCTGCTGGCCTTCACCGGCATCGCCATGCTCTACAAGGGCGGCGGTGAGACGCTCTCCTTTCTCGGCGTCGCGCTGGTTTTTCTCTCGTCGCTCTGCTATGCGGTCTACATCGTGGGCGTCAACCGCTCGTCGCTGCGCGGCCTGCCGACCGAGAAACTCACCTTTTACGCCCTGCTGTTCGGCCTGAGCGTCTATGTCGTGCGCCTGCGCTTCTGCGCCGACCTGCAGGCGATCCCCACGCCCGGACTCTGGATCAACGCCGTCTCGCTGGCGCTCTTCCCGACGATCGTGTCGCTGATGACGATGGCCGCCGCCATCCGCGCCATCGGCTCTACGCCCACGGCGATTCTCGGTGCGCTGGAACCTCTTACGGCCCTCTTTTTCGGCGTCGTGGTCTTCGGCGAACGGCTCACGCCGCGCATCGTGCTGGGGGTGGTGCTGATTCTGGCCGCCGTGACGCTCATCATCGCCGGTCGGTCACTGCATATTCCCTTTCCGCACCTGCGGTTCCGCCGGGCGCGGTAGGGTGGTATCGTGTTGGATATAAGGGGATGCGGCGGGAAGCTACATCCCTTTTTTTATGCCCGCTTTAATCAGCAGGACGTTTACCGGCAGTGCTGCCAGGAACCCGCATGCCATGGCGATTTGCATCATAAACCAGAATACGAACGAAGTGCGGGGAAGCGGCATGCCCCCGTTGAGTCCGAAAATTGCGACCGCCATCCAGCCGTACATGCCCGCCTGCCATGCCGTGAGCGACAGTATGTCGGCTTTAGCCGCCCGCCGCAGGGCCGTGCCGCGTCCGAGTGTCCGTTCCATGCCCCGGATCGCCGCATACTGGAACCCGATGCCGAAAACCAGCGCCAGTATGTAGTCCGCGATCCACGCCCCGGCCAGCAGGCTCCCGCCGACGGCGATCGGAACGAAATACATAAACCATTCCCCGACCAGATCGGCCAGCGTACATCCCGCTCCGCAATGAAGCGTGGACAACACCGCCGACTCCCATTTCGGCCGCCCCGGCATCTCCGCTTCCGCCATGTTCCTCATGCCGGGCATAGCCATACCCGGCATACCTGCCGTTTCACCCATATTTTCCATGCCTGCCGTACTGCTCATTTTCCGCATGCCGTCAGCCCCGGCTTCTGCCGCTCTTGCTCCCGTTTCCGCTTCGGCTCGTGTTTCTGCTCCTGTTTCCGGCTTCGTCCCCGTTTTCCGGCCGCCGTTATGCTCTTCGAGGTCGCAGTGCCGCGGCCGGCCGAAGGTGAAATAGGCCCATAGCCCGATGACGCTGGCCCACAGTCCGGTGAGAATCCACACGCTGTTCATAATACGCATCGGCTGTCTGCACGAGTGCAGGTCGGCCGCGATAATCAGCGCCGAGACGATGCCGCCCACGACGAATATCTCGGCCAGATAACTGAAATGCTGCATAGCAGGAAGTTTTTCCCGCCATGCAGCAATTTATGTACCGTATCCGCTTGTATTCAGCGGTTTTTGATCCGCTCCCGGCAGCAGCCGTTTTACTCCGTCGGGGCCGGCCCCGACGATCTACAACCGGCTCTTCTCGTCGGCCGAACCCGCCTCGACGGCCCGGCGCTTGAACGCCTTCCCGGACTTGAAGTTGTAACTCAGCGAAATGCGGAATTCGCGGCAGTTCCATTGCTGGGACATGTCCACCCTGCGGACGAACCCTTCGCCGCGTGCGCCGACATGCTGCGGTCGGTCGATCAGGTTGCGCACCGAGCATGCGGCGGTGAACTTGTCGCCGAACCGTTTTTTGATCCCCGCATTGAGGAAGTGCATCGGCTCCACCCAGCAGTTGCCGAAGTCCATGCGGCCCTGAAGGCGGTATGACAGGTCGATGTAGAACTTCGCGGGGAGCGTGAAGGTGGTCGAAGCGTTCGCGAAATAGAAGTTGTAATGCGCTTCGGGCGTATGCTGATCGACGCGCTGGCCCTGACGTATGTAGGTGGCGTTGAGGTTCATGGTCCACCATTTGGCGAACTGACAGGGCGCATTGGCCGAGACGTAATAACTCTTCGTCGTGTCGTAATTGACCCACGCTATGCACAGCCGCTTCGGGTCGTCGGCGTCGGGACGCATCGTCTGCTGTATTTCGCCGGTCTGGACGACGATGCCGCCCGTCAGCGTGTATTTGTGTTTCAGCACCAGCGTCAGGCTCGCGTCGTGCTTGTAGGCCGGGTCGAGCTTCGGATTTCCCGTCTGATAGGTGTAGTCCGAAATCTGGTACCGCTGCGGGTTGAGGGTCCAGAACCGCGGCCGCTCGATCGTGCGTGCATACTGCGCGATCAGCGAATAGGACCCGTCCTTGGCCAGCGCATAGGAGACGTTGGCGTTGGGGAACAGACTGAAGTAATTCTGCGCGATGCCGTGTCCTTTGCCTTCGGTGCGGGTGTACTCGCCGCGCACTCCCGCCACCAAGCTCCAGCGTCCGAGATTGGCCGACGCGATGGCGTACGCCGCGGCGATGTTCTCCGTGTAGTTGATCGTGAAGCTCTGGTCGTCGTTGCGCGACCATGCGTCGTTTTTCCGGTATTCGTACAGCGCGTCGTTGTGCATGTCGTTGTAGGTGTACTTGGCTCCGGCCCGCAGCGACCAGCGGGGCGAGAATTTCTTGTCGAATGCCAGCGTGGCGGTGGTCACGTTGTAGACCGAGACCGAATTGTCGCGGTAAGTCGAGTCTGCGGCGGGCGCGGGGGCCGGAGCGGCTGTGCGGCTGAAGTTGTCGTTCTCGGCGTCCGTGGTGCGGCGGTTGTAGTCGGCCAGCACCTTGAGCGTCGAACCCAGCGAGTCGATCTTCCGGATGTAGTTGAACGTCAGCGAGTAGTTGTTGCGCGCCGTGAAATTGTCATAGCGGCTGTCGGTGCGGGTCACGCCCTCTGCGGCCGTGAAATCGGTGTAGGAGTCGTTGGGGCCTTTTTCGCGGTTGCGCCAGTATTCGAACTCCGCGCCGACGCTCTGGCGGGAATTGATCTCGTACACCGAACCGAAGCTTGCGCCGAAATTCCGGTCGCGTTCGAATTTTTCGGAGTGGGCTTCGAGACTGTTGCTGCCCGACGTGTAGCGGGTGTTTTCGTCCGATTCGAATTCGTCGGTTTCGAGGTTGAACCACGCCAGCCCGTAGAGGTCGAGCCGTCCCGAATGGTAGCTGACGCGCGCACGGGGATTGACCGACCGCACCCAGCGGCCCAGTCGCGAATCGGCCGACAACGACCCCTCCACGCCGTTTTCGCGGCGTTTGCGGAGCGTTATCCGGATGATGCCGCCCGACGAATCCGCATCGTAGTCCGCGCCGGTCGTGGGCACGACCTCGATTTTCTGGATGTCGTCGGCGCGCAGCGAACGCAGGTAGGTCAGCAGCTGCGCCGGTTCCATGCGCAGTTCGCGGTCGTTGACGTACACCTTCGAACCGCTCTTGCCGTTGATCGAGATCTTCTCGTCGTCCACCCATACGCCCGGAGCGCGCTCCAGCAGTTCGATGCCGTCCTTGCCGATCGCCGCCGGGGCGTTGGCCACGTCGACGATGAAACGGTCGGCCTCGCGGCGGATCAGCTGCGCCTTGACCACCACGCCCTCGATCTGCGTCGAGGAGCTTTTCAGCACGATGTCGCCCAGATCGTTGTCCGCTTCGACGCGCACCTGCCGCAGAACGGGATCGAAACCCAGATACTGGATCGAGAGGGTGTATTCGCCCGTCGGGACCTTCAGCTCGAAGCGTCCGGCGTCGTCGGTCGCCATGCCGGCCACCTGCTCGCCGCCCCTGAGCAGCACCACCGTCGCATACTCCACGGCCTGCCCCTGCTCGTCCACGACGCGGCCGCCGGCCGGATACATGCGGGCCGCTATTGCGTTCGCCGCAGCCATTGCGAACAGCAGGATAAGGAGGATAAGTTTTTTCATAATATTCTGCGTTTAATTGTAATCTGCGTTGCATTTTAGTTGATGTGGCAAAGATATGTAAAAATGTTTGTACTTTGCAATACATAGTACTGTATTTTTGCAGAAAATTTTGATACATATATAAATAAGACCTCCGTACCGGTAGGGTACGGAGGTCCGAAAGGGTAGGACGGCGGGGTTACCTGCCTGCCGGAATCTGAATTTCGGTCAGCCACTCTTCCTCGCTGTCCTTGTTCCAGATGCCGTCGATATAGCTGAACCGGGGGCTTCCCGCGAGCTTGTATCCCTCTTTTTCGACGTATGCGTAAAGCTCGGCGAAGGTCTGCGGCAGGGTGTCGTAGTTTCCGCGGTGATACATGCACACGGCCGTCGGCACGGCCTCCAGCTCCTTGAATTCAACCAGCTCCGAGTCCTCTTTCCGTTCGGTCACCGCTTCGCAGTATTCGATGTCGATGTCCCGTTCCCTGAATTCGCAGGTGTGGTCGATCGTGAAGCAGTAGCCCGGTTCGGGACATTCGCAGCCCAGCCGCGCCATCTCCGGTCCGATGACATTGGGGCAGAGGTCGAACAGTTCGTCGTAGCCTCTGACGACCCGGCGGTGGCTGGCGACGACGACCGCCGGCAGCTCTTTGATAAATGCTTTTTCCATTTTCTTCGGTTTTGCGAGTTCTTTTCCCAGCCTTTCCAGCTCCGCCATGCGCCGCTCCAGCCGGAGCAGCGTCTCCCGGCACTCCGCGGTTTTGGCCGCGATAAGCTCCGGCGACGGGCGCGTCCGCCCCTCGTCGAACAGTTCTCCGATCTCTTCGAGCGTGAATCCCAGCTCCTTGAGGTAGCGGATCGTGTTCATCCTTCCCAGCTGGCATACGTCGTAATAACGGTATCCGGTCCACTTGTCCACTTGGCTAGGTACGAGCAGCCCGATCTCTTCGTAATGCCGCAATGTCTTGACGGTAACCCGGTTGAGCTTGGAAAATTCTCCGATTTTGAATTTGATTTTCGTTGTTTTCATAAACTCTGCGCAGTGTTCATGCGGCAAAGATACACCCTGACCTTGGGGACGGGTCAACTGTTTCGCATTATTTTTTTCGGCGGCCTGCGAAAAAAAGGTCCGGCCCGACGGTCATCGTGAATATTTTGTTGAAAAATCGTTGCTCCCCGATTTAGGATTCCTGCGAATAATTCCTAAATTTGCAGATTGAATTATTATGGCTCATTGTCCCCTGACGTTATTCCGAACGCTCCGCTATGCCGTTTTCCGCCCGATACGGCGTCCGGACGGGTGCGGCGGGGTGCGGCGGCCGGGCCTTAAAAACTGATTTTTATGATAAGCGCAGTTTACTATATCTTTCTGGTCTTCCTCTGCACCTTTTTCATGGTGCTGTCGGCCGTCGCTCTGGTCGTGTGCTATCCTTTCGACAAGGGCCGCCGCGTGGTGCACGAACTGTCGCGCATTCTGGTCCGCATCTTCTTCGCCGTGCCTCCCCGGTGGCGGCAGCGGGTGATCGGCCGGGAGTACGTGGACCGGAAGAAGAGTTACGTCATCGTGCTGAACCACAATACGGTGATCGACATTCCGACGCTTTACTACATTCCGCTCAATTTCCGCTGGGTCTCCAAGCGCGAGGTCTTCAAGACCCCCTTCTTCGGGCAGTACCTCGTCCTGCACGGCGACATCTGCATCAACCGCGGCCGCGCTTCCGAAGCGCTGGAGCAGATGGTCCGCGACGGCAAACTATGGATTTCGCGCGGCGCTTCGGTGGCCGTATTCCCTGAGGGGACGCGCTCCAAGGACGGCGAGATTCACCGTTTCAAGGCGGGGGCCTTCACGCTGGCCAAGGAGGCGGGCGTGGAGATTCTTCCCGTGGTGCTCGACGGCACGAAGACGCTCATCAAAAAGAACGCGCTGTTCAACTGGGGCAACCGGATCACGATCCGGGTGCTGCCCCCCGTCTCCGCCGGGCGGGTCGCCGCGGCCGAGACGCACGAACTGATGCAGGAGGTGCACGACGCCATGTGCGCGGCCCTCGCCGAGATCCGAAACAAAAAATAGACTATGGCAGATTTACTCAATACGAATCCGAACGACAATTACGGCGACGACGCCATCGTCACCCTCTCGCCGCGGGAGCACATCCGCCTGCGGCCCGGTATGTATATCGGCAAGCTGGGCGACGGCGCGCAGGCCGACGACGGCATTTACGTCCTCATCAAGGAGGTCGTGGACAACTCGGTGGACGAGTTCATCATGGGCGCCGGCCGTCAGATCGACATTTCGATCGCCGACAACGTGGTTTCGGTGCGCGACTACGGCCGCGGCATTCCCCTCAAGTCGCTCGCGGCGGCCGTCAGCGAGATGAACACCGGCGGCAAGTACGGCGGCTCGGCCTTCAAGAAGACCGTCGGCCTGAACGGCGTCGGCGTCAAGGCCGTCAACATGCTTTCGAGCGAATTCACGGCCCGTTCGGTCCGCGACGGCGAAGCCCGTACGGTGACCTTCGCGCAGGGACTCGAACAGAGCGATACGTGGGAGAGCGGCGTGAGGGAGAAGAACGGCACTTTCATCTCGTTCCGCGTCGACGAGGAGGTTTTCGGGCAGTACGCCTACAACCTCGAATACGTCGAGCAGATGATCCGCAACTACACCTACCTGAATCTGGGTCTGACGTTCAATTTCAACGGCAGCAGCTACGTCTCGAAAAACGGCCTGCTGGACCTGCTGAACGAAAACATGACCGAGGAGCCGCTCTATCCGCCGATCCACCTTTCGAGCGACGACATCGAAGTGGCGATCGCCCACGGCACGGGTTACGGCGAGAGCTACTTCTCGTTCGTCAACGGCCAGTATACCTCGCAGGGCGGCACGCATCAGGCGGCGTTCCGCGAGGCCATCGCCAAGACCGTCAAGGAGTTCTACCACAAGGATTACGACCCCTCGGACATCCGCACGTCGATCATCGCCGCCATTTCGGTCAAGGTCACCGACCCGG
>OLQM01000477.1_pt1 | contig 46936 bp, 38 predicted proteins | sample 1673161 | NCBI WGS metagenome assembly OLQM01 (sample SAMEA3136761, study PRJEB25190) | human gut metagenome | reverse complement strand
CAGAACCGCGTGTGCCCTTGTCAATCGACGCTATCCGATCACCAAAGAATTTTTGAAGAAAATGCAGCAGTATTGGTTTTAGCTGCACAAAGTTTTTGTTTCTCGTGCAACACCCCCGGCGGGACCTTCGCGGTCACGCCGGGGGTGTCGTTTCTTTATTTTGTCTGCGTAACGGCGAAGCCCTTGCCCGTCCATTCGGCGCTCACCGTCCCGCCGTCGGTGCGGAATACCTCTGTGCCGGCGGCGGCGAGCGCTGCGAGGAGCTTATCCTCGATCTCCTCCGCCGGAGAGACCGTCGCCGCGGCATAGCGCGGCGTTGTCTGCGCGATGAGCTTTAAAAGCGGCTTATTGCTGTCGCCGTGGTGCGGAAGCTTGATGAGCTCATAGCTGTCGAGCGCGGCGTCGAGAAACTCGTTCAGGCGGTTTTTCTTCGCATCGCCGAGGAGCAGGAAGCTCGTTTCACGCCATGTGACGGTCGTGACGAGGGAATTGTTGTTGTCGTCGCCGTAGTCGATGTCGGGCGGGTCGAGCGTAAACGAGCCGTTTGCCGTCTCAACCGTATAGTTCTCCGTCAGTCGGAGGAACGGCGTATTCCGCTCTTCCGCGGCGCGCTTGAGCAGCGTGAGATACATGGAATCCTCTTCGTAGTCCGGGCCGAGAATCTGCCCCACCGGGTACGCGCGCACGAGCGCCGCCGCGGAGCCGATGTGATCCTTGTCGTAATGACTGAGCACGAGATAGTCGATGCGCTGCACGCCGCGGCGCTCAAGCGCGGCGCAGATGGAGTCAAAATCGTCCTCATCGGCAGCGTCGTTCACGACCGTCACGCCGTCCATGCATACGATGATGCAGTCGGATTTGCCGGTATCGAGAATGTCCAGAGAGAATGTGCCGCCGTCCGTCTCCGGCGCGGCAGCGCCGCACGCACAGAGCGAAAGCAGCGCGCAAAGAACCAAAAGTGCGGCAAGGCATCGTTTCATGGGATATATCTCCCCTTTCTTCGGCGGGAATCACGGTTTACTTTTTTCTCCGCCGGAAGTATAATCAGAATAATAGAACGTATTTCGGAGGAAACACCATGGAGCTTGTCGTAAAACACTATTCCGAGCTGACGGCGGACGAGCTGTACGACATTCTGCACGTGCGCGTGCTGGTCTTTGTCGTGGAGCAGAAATGCCCCTACGAGGAGGTGGACGGACGCGACAGGCAGGCGTACCATGTGTTTCTGCGCGACGAGACCGGCATCAAGGCGTATCTCCGCGTGCTCGACCGGGGCGTTTCGTTTGAAGAGGTGTCCATCGGCCGCGTGCTGACGACCGAGCGCCGCCGCGGCTACGGCCACAAGATCCTCGACGCGGGCATCGCCGCGGCGCGGGAAAAGTACGGTGCGGAGGCCATCCGCATCGAGGCGCAGACCTACGCCCGGAAGCTCTACGAGGATCACGGTTTCCGGCAGGACGGCGAGGAATTTCTGGAGGACGATATCCCCCACATCCCGATGATCTGGCACGCGCCGAAAGACTGATCCATGATGTATAGCGTATCCCCTGAAGTGCCGTACAGCGGCTCTTCAGGGGATATTTTTATTTCGCCGGTTCGACCGCATTTTCCTCGTACAGGCGCGGATAGCGCGCGCGGTCGCGGAAAATGAGCCAGACGGACAGCAAAATCGAGATCGTGAGCGCGCCGATCGTCAGCCCCCAGGCCGCCGTCGAGCCGTAAGCGTCATATGCCTTGCCTTCGGCAATGTTGAAAACGCCGCGCAGGATGGTATACGCCACGCCGGATACGCTGTTGATGCGTCCGCGATGGGAGGCCGGGGTGCGCGCGGAGAGATACGGCCCGTCGGCAATGGTATTGATGATCTCGCCCCAGGTGAAAATGAGCATGGCGGCGTAATACATCGGGATCGTGCCGAGGAACGTGAGGAACAGGATATATCCCGCCAGAAACAGCAGCTTTCCCGTCAGGAGCTTTTTCGTATCGATCACGCGGCGGAAAAGGCGTGTAATGAACGGGGTAAACAAAACGACCACGATGCAGTTGAGACTCGAGACCGTACCGTAGATCACCGCGCCGTTCTCGCCGTGGATGCGCCCGAGATCCAGCGGCATGAGATAGCCGTACTGGTCGTATGCCGCACTGCACAGCGCCGACACGGCAAGATACAGAAGGATCGTCGGATTCTGGCGGAGGATCGCAAAAATGCTCTCCCCGTCTCTCGCGCGCTGATACTCCGCGCGGCTGCCGATCTGTTCGACCGGCGTGATATCCTGCACGAAAAACCAGATGAGGATCGTCGAGCAGCCGATGGCGACGCCGCTGATGATGAACGCGAGCCACAGATAGTTTTTGAACAGCAGACCGCTGAGCGTCGGCGAAAGGACAAGGCCGAGATTCGCACCCCAGTACTGGAGCGAGTATGCCTTATCACGCGCTTCGAGCGGCGTGATATCGGCAATGATGGCGTTGTACGCCGGACCCTCAATGGTCTGGAAAAGGCTGGCGACAAACATGAGCACGATCGTCCCCATGCCGAGCGGAACGCATCCGCAAAGGATGTAGCACACGACCGAAACGATGTCGCCGACAATGATGATGTTCTTCTTGTTGAGCCGGTCGGCGAGCTTGCCGCCGAAAAGCGTGGCCGGCATCATCAAAATGCCGAACACCGCCGTAAGTATGGCAATGTTCCCGGCGCTCATACCGAGCTTCTGGTTGAGGATCATCGTGAGCATGGGCCAGACCATCGAGCCCATGTTCGTCACGATCCGCCCGAAGAAGAGAACATAGTTCTCCCGGCGGAGTCCCCGGTACTGTGAAAAGAAGTGCATGGATACTTTTCCTCGTATTACTCCCGTATTTTCTCTCTTTCTTTGGTTCCTATGCCGCTATTTGCTCAAAAGCCGCGCGACGAACGAGCGCTGCGCGCGCATCGCCCCCGAGGGGCAGAACTCCTGGCAGCAGAAGCACCGGACGCATTTCTTCCGGTCGATCACGGCGTGCTTGTTCACGATCGTGATCGCGCCCGCCGGACAGAGCCGCGCGCAGTGGCCGCAGCCGGTGCAGCCCTCGCCGAGCGCCGGTTTGGAGCGGAGCAGCACGGCGACGCATTTTTTTACGAGCTTCCGGAACGGCTTATCGTTCGGGTTCGACACAAACCAGCTGCTTGTGGCACCGGAGCGGGCAAAGTCGTTTACATGGTAGGGTGCGGCGTCCTTCACGCCGAGCGGTTCGCCCGCCTCGGAGAGGAGCCGGCGCTGCTTTGCCGCCGTGAGATACGGCAGCTCCTTTTCCTCCAGCCTAAGCATCCACGCGCACAGCCGGTCGAGCTCATAGGAGCTCGTCGCGGCAAGGAGCGCGCCCATGTGCCGGGGCGTTCCCTGCGTGGGGCCGTTGCCCTCCATGATGTCCACAGCGTCGCACAGGCAGAGCACCGGGCGGACAAATTCATTGAGATCAACGAGCATGTTGGCGAACGCCATCGGATCGGGGTAGCGGAAATGGTACTCGCTCTTCACCGTGCCGGGGATGACGCCGTAAAGATTCTTTACCGCCGCCGTCATGCCCATAAGCCCGTGAGCCTTGAGCTTTGAGAAGTTGATAACGGCATCGCATTTTTCGAGCCACGCGCTGTATTCAAAGCTCTTGACCGTGACGGCGTCCGGAAATTCGACCGTGTGATGCGAAAAGTCACGGTTGAGCTCGCCGCCGGCGGCTTCGCAGAGCGCGTAATCGCCGAGCGAGTACACGCGGCTCAGCACCACGGAGGTGAACGGCTCACCGGGGCTGTCGCCGAGAACGACCTCCGCGCCCCGCTCGCGCAGAAGGCGCGTGAGCTCCGCGGCCATGACCGGATGGGTCGTCGCCGCCTGCTCCGGCTTTCTCGCCGCGCAGAGATTGAGCTTTATGCCGATGCGCATGCCGGGCTTCACCCAGTCAAGCCCGCCGACAGCGTCAAGCGCTGCAAGGAGCGCGGCGCGCACCGTTTCGGGTGTATAATCCCCGCAGGGGACGATGGAAAGTTTCGGTTCCGGCATGGTATGCCTCCCATATCTACAGACTAATTTTGTATTTTACCACATTTCTCCCTTCCGCGCAACGGGATATGCAGCGATCCGGAATGTGTAAAAAATCTGTCATTGCGTGAAAAATAGGTTGATAACTCAACAGTTATATGATATGCTTATTGAGATAGTATTTTTCTGCGTGAAAAAGTCATTTAATCAACAAAAAGGGGAGCAGGCGTTATGTTATTTGATGGAGATTTCACACTGACCGATCAGATCGTGGACAACCACGAGTGCAAGAGGGAAAATCTGATCGGCATGATGCAGGACGTGCAGGAGCATTACAAGTACCTGCCGCCGGAGGTGCTGGTGCATCTGGCGGGACGGCTGCACATCAGTCCAGGCAAGGTATACAGCGTGGCGACATTCTATGACCGCTTCTCGCTGGAAGCCAAAGGCAAGTACATTCTGCGCGTATGCGACGGCACCGCCTGCCATGTGCGCAAATCGCAGCCCATTCTGGAGGCTTTGCAGGAGCACCTCGGGCTGAACGAGAAAAAGGTGACGAGCAGCGACATGCTCTTCACGCTGGAGACCGTTGCGTGCCTCGGCGCATGCGGCCTTGCGCCGGTCCTCACCGTGAACGGTGAGGTTCATCCGAAAATGACGCCGGAGAAGGCTGTCGCGCTTGTGGAGAGCATCCGGAAGGAGGAGTCGAAATGATCCGACGCACAAAGCTTACGTTTGACGCCCAGCGCTGGAAGGCGGAGGAAGCGCTCGCGCGCGAAGGCGTTTCGATCATGGTATGCGCCGGCACCGGCTGCATCGCCAGCGGCGCCATGGCAGTATATGAGACGCTGCACCGGCTGTGCAAGGAAAAGGGCCTGCCGGTTTCCGTCAGTCTTTCGGAGCACGCCGACGACGCCGTCCATCTCAAGAAAACCGGCTGCCACGGCTTCTGCGAGATCGGCCCGCTTGTGAACATCTCCCCGATGAACGTCATATATACCCATGTCAAGCCCGAGGACTGCGAGGAAATCATCGAAAAGACCATAAAGGGCGGCAAGGTGATCCAGCGCCTTCTCTTTGAGGAGGACGGAAAAAAGTACAAGGCGCGCGACGATATTCCCTTTTATTTGAAGCAGCAGCGGCTGATTCTCCGGGAATGCGGTCTCTCCAATTGCGAGGATATTTGGGAGTACATCGCCAAGGGCGGCTATTCCGCCTTTGAAAAAGCCCTTTTTGAAATGACGGACGAGCAGATCTGCATGGAGGTCATTTCCTCCGGCCTGCGCGGGCGCGGCGGCGGCGGCTTCCCCACCGGCAAAAAGTGGGACAGCGTGCGCCGTCAGGATTCTCCGGTCAAGTATATCGTCTGCAACGGCGACGAGGGCGACCCCGGCGCGTTCATGGACGAGGGCATCATGGAGGGCAATCCGCACTCCATTTTGGAGGGTATGATGATCGCCGCGATCGCGGTCGGTGCCGGCAGCGGTTATATCTACGTCCGCGCGGAGTATCCTCTCGCGGTTGATCGCTTGCAGAAGGCCATCGATCAGGCACGCGACGTCGGTCTGCTCGGCGAGAACATCCTCGGCACGGAATTTTCCTTTGATATCCGCATCAACCGCGGCGCGGGCGCGTTCGTCTGCGGCGAGGGCAGCGCGCTGACCGCGTCCATTGAGGGCAACCGCGGCATGCCGCGCACCAAGCCCCCGCGCACCGTGGAAAAGGGTCTCTGGGCAAAGCCCACCGTGCTCAACAATGTGGAGACCTTTGCCAACATCCCCTATATCATCAACGAGGGCGCCAACGCTTACCGCGCCATCGGCAACGCGACCTCCCCCGGCACCAAGGCCTTTGCGCTTGCAGGAAACATCCGCCACACCGGTCTCATCGAGGTACCGATGGGAACGACGCTGCGCGAGATCATTTTCGATATCGGCGGCGGCATCAAGGACGGAAAGAAATTCAAGGCCGTGCAGATCGGCGGGCCGAGCGGCGGCTGTCTCACGGAGGAGCATCTCGATCTCCCGCTGGACTACGACTCGCTCAAGCACGTCGGCGCGATCATGGGCTCCGGCGGTCTCGTCGTCATGGATGAGGACACCTGCATGGCCGAGGTCGCCCGCTTCTTCATGAAATTTACGCAGAAGGAATCCTGCGGCAAGTGCATCCCCTGCCGCGAGGGTACGAAGCGCATGCTGGAAGCTCTCGAGCGCATCGTCGGCAACGAGGGAAGCGAAGAGGATATCGAGCTTCTCGAGGAGCTTTCCGACACGATCTCCCACACCGCGCTCTGCGGTCTGGGTCAGAGCGCCTGCAAGCCCGTGCAGTCCACGCTGCGCTACTTCCGCGAGGACTACGAACGCCATGTGCGCGACAAATTCTGCCCGCTCTGCAACGGCAAACCAAAGGTATTGCAGATCGATCCGGAAAAGTGCAAGGGGTGCAGCCTGTGCGCGCGCAACTGCCCGGTGGAGGCGATCACCGGCGAGGTCAAGAAGCCGTTCGTGATCGACACGGAAAAATGCATCCGCTGCAACGCCTGCGTCAAGAACTGCAAGTTCGGCGCGATTCGGGAGGTGTAAAGATATGGCAAAGGGAATCATGTATATCAACGGCCAGCGCGTCGCGTTCGACGGGGAGAAAAACGTTCTCGCCGTTATCCGCAAGGCGGGCATCAACATGCCGACGCTGTGCTATTACTCCGATCTCTCCGTTTACGGCGCGTGCCGTATGTGCGTCGTGGAGGACGACAGGGGCCGCATCGACGCCTCCTGCTCCATGGAGCCGCGCGACGGGCTCTCCATCCAGACCAACACCGCGCGGCTGCTCAAATACCGCCGGATGATTATCGAGCTTCTGCTCGCCTCGCACGACCGTGACTGCACCGTTTGCGAAAAGTCCAGCGCGTGCGAGCTGCGGCGGCTGGCGCTGCGCTTCGGTGTGCGCCGCGTCCGGTTTGAGGATACGCGCGAGCATCTCCCGCTCGACACCTCCAGCCCCTCGGTCGTGCGCGACCCGAACAAGTGCATCCTCTGCGGCGACTGCGTGCGCACGTGCGAGGAGATCCAGGGCATGAACATCATCGACTTCACGCACCGCAGCGCCGACCTGCGCGTAATGCCGGCATTTGACCAGAAGCTCGCCGAGACCGACTGCATCGGCTGCGGTCAGTGCGCCGCCGTGTGCCCCACCGCCGCAATCACCGTGTATAACGACATCGGCCGTGTATGGCGCGCGCTGCACGACAAGAATAAGCGCGTTGTGTTCCAGATCGCTCCGGCGGTGCGCGTCGCCATCGGCGAAGCGTTCGGGCTGCATCCGGGCGAAAATGCCATGGGCAAAATGGTCGCGGCGCTCCGGCTCATGGGCGCGGCCGAGGTGTTTGATACCTCGTTCGCCGCCGACCTCACCACGGTCGTCGAGGCGAAGGAGTTTATGGACCGGCTCAAAAACGGCGGCACGTTCCCGATGTTCACCTCCTGCTGCCCGGCGTGGGTCAAGTATGTGGAGTATCAGCGCCCCGAGCTTCTCCGCCACATCTCCTCCTGCAAGTCCCCGATGGAGATGTTCGCCGCCGTGCTGCGCGATCACTATGAGAAGAACAGCGACGGCCGCGAGGTATACCACGTCGCCGTCATGCCCTGCACCGCGAAGAAGGGCGAGGCGAAGCGCGAGGAGTTCACCCACAACGGCAAGCCCGACGTGGACGCCGTGCTCACGACGATCGAGCTTATCAACATGATCAAGGAAAGCGGCATCGATTTCGCCAATCTGGAGGACGAGGCCGTGGACATGCCGTTCGGCATCACGACCGGCTCCGGCGTCATCTTCGGCGCTACCGGCGGCGTGGCGGAAGCGGTCGCGCGCTGCTGCTGCCCGGACAAAACGAAAAACGCGGCGATGGCCATCGAATACTCCGGTCTTCGCGGCGTGGAAGGCGTGCGCGTGGCAAGCATGCTCGTCGGCGAGCGGACGATCCGCATCGCGGTGTGCAACGGCCTTCTCAACGCCCAGAAGCTCATCGACGAAATCGAGACCGGACGCGAATACTTTGACCTCATCGAGGTCATGACCTGCCGCGCCGGCTGCGTCGGCGGCGCGGGTCAGCCGCACGGCCTTACGAAGGACAAGTACGACCGCGCCGCGGGCCTATACAACGCCGACAAAACCGCCCTCATCAAGCGCAGCGAGCAGAACCCCGTCATTGAAACGCTGCTGCACGACATCGGCGAGCGCGAGCACGAGCTGCTCCACGTCCACTACAAGGGCCGCGATTTCTGAAAAGCTTACAACGCAAAACGTCCGGAGGACATTCTCCGGACGTTTTGCATTTTATTCTTAAAATCAGAGCCGGTCGTTGCCGACAGGGGTGAGAAAGAGCTTTCGGAACTCCTCGTCGTCGGCGGAGTTCGCCAGCGCCCATTCGACCTTGGCGACGACGGCCTCCGTCGTCATCGTATAGGCTTCGAGCAGCTCATACTTTTTCTTGATGCGGAAGCCCACACGGTAAAGCTCCATATCGCTCCCCTCGTGGGAGACCTGCGTGGTGAAAATGACCTTCACGTGGTTCCGCAGTAGGTGGCCGATCTTCTCGGTGAACTCGTCGTTATCGTAGTACGGCACACCGCCGACGCCGAAACTCTCGATGACAACGGCGTGGGCGTGCTCGGCTACATAGTCGAGAATGCCGGGCGCCATGCCGGGGATGAGCTTGATGACGCAGACGCGGCTGTCAAGCGCATCATAAAACCGCACCGGGCCGGGGAACGACTCGCGGATATAATAGCGCACCTCGCCGCCGCGGATCACGGCGACCTCCGGGTAATCGATGCTCGAAAAGGCGTTGAAGCTGCGCGTGCGCGTTTTCTGCGCGCGGTTGGCGCAGATGACCTTATTATCGAATACGAGATGAATGCCGCAGGCGTCGTCATCGGCGGCATAGGTGATCGCATTGCGCAGATTTTCCCGCGCGTCGGTGTCGCGCGCATAGATGGAAACCTGCGAGCCGGTCAGCACGACGGGCTTCGGGCTGTTCTGGATGAGATAATAGAGCGTTGCGGCGGCATAGGCCATCGTGTCGGTGCCGTGGGTGATGACAAAGCCGTCGTAGCTTTCATACTTGTCCCGGATGATCTTCACGAGCTCGACCCAATTCTGCGGGCGCATGTTCGTGCTGTCCAGATTAAAGGGCTGCACCGTGTCGATCTCGCAGAGAGAGCGTACCTCGGGGATGCATTGCAGCAGCTCCTCGCTCGTCATTTCGGGCGTCAGGCCGTCCTCCGCCGGGCGCGAGGCGATCGTGCCTCCGGTGGCGATCAGCAGTAGTTTTTTGCTCATTCGTTTTCCTCCTTCATCAGCTCGCGCAGCAGCGCCGCCGCTTCCTCTCCGGATGCGCCGACAGCCGCGCAGAACTGCGCGGCGTCGGTGAGCTTTTCTTTTAAAATGGCGCGGCGCATGGCCGCTTTGTCCGTCTCGCCGAGCGCGGCGGCAAACGTCCCGCGCCCGACGGCGGTGTGGATAAAGCCGTCCCGCTCCAGTTCTTCCCAGGCGCGCCGCACCGAAATAAGACTTACCGAGAGCTCCTGCGCTACGGTCCGTATCGGCGGCAGCACCTCGCCGGGCGCTATCTCCCCGCGCAGGATCTGCGCGGCAAGCTGGTCATACATCTGTCGGTAGAGCGGCAGCGGCGATGTATTCGTCACTGTCAGCTTCATAGATCCACCTTTTCAAACCGCTCGGCGCTGATCTTTGCCGAGAGCAGCGTAAAGGCCGCCCAGAGAGCGATCCCGGCGAACAGCACCGGAAGCTGACGGAGCTGCGCGCTTTTCTCCAGCGTGTCAAGATACGCGCTGACCGGCGAGGGGATATACTGTGCGAGCGATTCCGCGGCGATGATATAGAGGAACGTAAACACGCCGCCCCAGAGGAATGACTTGCCCTCGCTCCGCCCGGTTTTATAGAACGCCGGGAAGAAAATGAGATTGAAGCCGCCGTACATCAGAAACGACAGGCCGAATAACGCGACGTTCGGCTCGATGCCGGCGTTATTGCCTCCCGCGGGATTGATCTTTGCGGAAATTGCCGCAAACGGGATGGCAATGAGGATGTTGGCAAGCTCCAGCAGCGCAACAGTAAGGACGCGGGCGCGCACCACGTCGCCCTTGCGCACCGGCAGGAGCGCGGAATAAAAAATGTCGTTCTCGGAGCGGTTGGTCTTGAACGTGAGGAATATGCCGAGCATCAGATAGAAAAAGCTGACATAATAGGGATACGAGGGTACGAGCAGCAGCGCCGTGAGCACGAAAAAGATGTACACGCTCGGATGGATGGCGAGCCGGAACTCCTTATACAGCAGATTTTTCATTCTCTCCCCTCCCTTTCGATGTGGACCATGATGTCCTCCATGCCGATAGGTTCCGCCGCGAGACCGGAAGCCATTGCGTCCTCCGTTTTCATCATCGCTTCGAATCCGAAGCTCTGCTCCCGGAGACCGATGGCACTCTCCTTTACGGCGTCCGTCAGCTCGTCCTTGCCGCCGGTCACCTTGCGGTAAGCGTCGGTGAAGGTGTCGCGGTCGGTGCTCGTGAGGATCTTTCCGTTGTGGATGTAGGTGATAAGGTCGGCGCACTTCTCGAGATCGGATATAATATGCGTGGAGAACAGAATGCTGCGCTCCCCGTTTGCGACCGTGTCGCGGAAAATGTCCAGAAGCTCGTCACGGCTCACCGGGTCAAGGCCGCTTGTCGGCTCGTCGAGAAGGAGGAGCCGCGCCCCGTGCGAGAGGGCGAGCGCCAGCGTGAACTTGACCCACATGCCGGTGGACAGCTCGCGCACGCGCTTCGTCTCGTCGAGCGAGAAGCGCTTCATGTATTCGCGGTACGCGGCGTCGTCCCAATGCTCATAAAACCGCGCCGTCGTCTCCACCACATCGCGCAGGCGCTTTGAGCCGTAATAGCGCGCGTCGCCCAGCACCACGCCGATCTGCTGGCGGCAGGCCGATTCGTTTTCCCGGAGATCCATACCGAACATCTCCACCGTGCCGCCGTCCGGATGAACAAGGCCGAGCATGCTTTTGAGCGTCGTCGTCTTTCCCGCACCGTTGCGCCCGATGAACCCCATGATATACCCGCTCTCCAAGGAGAACGAGACATGATCCAGCGTAAATCCCGGATATGTTTTGCAAAGATCGCGCACGGACAAAAGCTCCATCGCGCATTCCTCCCTGTTGGACAATTTATTGTGTATGCTCATTATACACAATCTAATGTATCTGTCAAGTCCCTGCCTTGCCCGATGGGAAAAAATCTGGTATAGTATTTGCGATCTTTCAAGGAGAAACAACGCAAGTGAGTAAAAATACGAAATTATGGACGGCGGGCACGCTCAAAAGCCGCGGCTGGACGGAGGAGCTGATCGCCTCTCTCCTGCCGAAGCCGCAGCGTCTTTATCGAAACGGCCGCCGCGTACGCGCCTGGCGCACGGACGATATCCGCCGCGCCGAGCAGAGCGAGAGCTTCCGCTCGCTGCGCGCGGCGTCTGCCGAAAATACGGAAAGCATACCGGATGACGCGGCGCTCGATGCAGCGTCGCAGCTTCTGGAAAGCGCATGGGATGCCGCCGCGCTGCCGGAAAGCCGTGAAGCGACGCTCGCAGCGCGCTACCATGAAGCGATCCTCCGCCAGATCCCGGCGGTCGGATTTGCCAAGCGGCTGCGGCCGGGGCAGAGCATCAGCTATATCGAGCACTTTCTCCATCTGGAGACCGGCACCGGCGCCGAGCCGCTCGGCGCAACGCTCCGCCGGTTTGTGACCGCCGCGCCGTGGCTCGGCGCGAATGCAGTTTCTCCGCTCGCCGGAAAGCTCGCGGCGCGCTATGCCGCGGTGCTGCTTGCGATCAGCGCGCGGGACATTGCCTCTTTTACCGCCGCGCAGCCGGAGGCGAACATGGACGGGCTTCTCGAAAAGGGTGCCTTTCCCGTGCAGGAGCTTTTGCAGCACCCGCTCTCCTATCTCTATTCGGTCTTTTATATCCCGCGCGCGATCCGCTCGAGCCTGAAGCTGCTCGTGGCGCTCAACCCGAAGGACGAGTACCCGGAAGCGCGCGCCATGCAGCGCCATTTTATTCTCCATACCGGCGGGACGAACACCGGCAAGACCTACGCCGGGTTTGAGCGGCTGCGCAAAGCCAAAACGGGCGTATATCTTGCTCCGCTCCGTCTGCTGGCGCTTGAAGCGCAGGAGCGGCTGCTTGATCTCGGCGTTGCATGCTCGCTCACGACCGGCGAGGAAGAGGACCGCCGCGAGGGGGATACCCACGTCGCGGCCACGGCGGAAAAGCTCGATCTCTCCGCACGGTACGATGTGGCGGTGATCGACGAGTGCCAGATGATCGCCGACCGGGAGCGCGGCTTTGCCTGGACGCGCGCGATCCTCGGCGTGCTCGCGCCGGAGGTGCATCTCTGCGCCGCGCCCGAGGCGCGCGATCTTCTGATCCGCATCATTGAGAGCACCGGCGACACGTGGGAGGAGATCCGTCATCTGCGCAAAACGCCGCTCGTGTGCATGCGCCGGGAGATCGATTTTGACGACGTAAAGCCCGGCGACGCGCTCATCACGTTCTCAAAGCTCGGCGTGCTTTCGGTCGCCGAGGATCTGCGTGCGCACGGAAAGGAGCCCGCCATCATCTACGGCGCGCTCCCCTATTCCACGCGGCGGCGGCAGATGGAGGGCTTTCTCGAAGGGCGGATGCAGTATGTCGTTTCGACCGACGCCATCGGCATGGGGCTGAATCTCCCCATCCGGCGCGTGATCTTTCTGGACACGCGCAAGTTTGACGGCGTGGAGCGGCGCGACTTGAAGCCCGCCGAGATCCAGCAGATCGCCGGACGCGCCGGGCGCTACGGCATGTACGACAAGGGCTACGTCGGCGCAACGGAGAATCTGGACTTCATCCGCGAGGGGCTGGAAGCGGCCGTGCCGCCGCTCGAAACGGCGATGGCCGGGTTTTCCGAGCTTGTATTGCAGGTGGAGCACGATCTTCTCGAGGTGCTGACCGAGTGGAACAAAATGCCGACCGTCGCGCCGTATGTAAAGCTCGATGTCAGCCGATATATCACGCTCATCGGCAAGGTGCGGCAGGAGGGCTTTTCGCTCACGCGCGAGCAGGAGCTGCGGTGCGCGAACATTCCGTTCGACGAGACGGAGGAAGAGCTTCTGGAGCTGTTCTTCTCGTTTCTGCGCTGCTTCCGGGAGAGTCAGCCGCTCTCCTGCCCGGAGCTTCCCGAGGGACATGCGCCTACGCTCCCGCAGCTCGAGCAATACTGCCGGAAGCTCGATCTCTATTTCTCGTTTTCCAAGGCGTTCGGCTGCCCGATCGACCGCGACGCGCTCTATGATAAGCGCGAGGACGCCGCCGAGAGCATCAACCAGATCCTGCTCTACAATCTCAAAAACAACATCCGCTTCTGCGCGCGCTGCGGCGCGGCGCTCCCGCTCCACCAGAGCGGACGCCTCTGCCAGAGCTGCTACCGGAAGATCAGCGCCCTGCGCCGTCCGACGCGGTGGTAAAAAATCGGCCGTGCCTCCCAATTTTGGGAGGCACGGCCTTTTCTTTGGTTTATTCGGCTTTTAAGCCATATTCTTCGGCGAGGGCGGCAAAAGCGGGCAGTGAGCGGCGCAGCCGCTCCTCCGGCACGCAGTAGGCAAGGCGGGCGTAGCCCGGACAGGCGAAATCGTCGCCCGGCACGAGCAGAAGATCGTGCGCCATCGCCTTTTTGCAGAAGGCACGCGCGTCCTCCTCCGGTGATTTTACGAAGAGATAGAACGCCCCCTGCGGCTTCGCGCAGGAAAAGCCGAGCGCGGCGAGCCCCTCGCAGATGAGATCGCGGTTTTTCTTATACTCGCGAAGCTCCCCCGTCTGGCCGAGGCACGCGGCGCACACGCGCTGGAAGAGCACCGGCGCGCAGACATACCCCAGCATCCGGCCCGCGCCGGAAATGGCGGCGCGCAGCGCGGCGCGGTCTTTGCTCTCCGGCGGCACGGCGAGATAGCCGACGCGCTCGCCGGGCAGCGAGAGGGACTTGCTGAACGAGTAGCAGTAGATCGTGTCGGGATAGAAGCTGGGGATGTACGGCACGGCGTCGCCGTCGTAGACAAGATCGCGGTACGGCTCGTCCGCGAGGATGTAGATCGGGTGACCGTACTCCGCCGAGCGCTCGGTGAGCAGAGCGGCGATCTTCTTTATGCTCTCCTCCCACAGCACGACGCCGGAGGGGTTATTGGGGGAGTTCAGGATCACGAGCCACGTTTTCCCGTTCACCGCCGCGGCGAAGGCCTCATAATCGAGCTGGAACGTCTCCGGCTCGGAGGGCACCTCGCGCATGACGCCGCCGGCGGCCTCGGTATAGGTGCGGTATTCGGAAAAGTACGGCGTGAGCGTGATGCACTCGTCTCCCGGCGAGAGCAGCGCACGGCAGCCGATGGCAAGGCCCGCGGACGCGCCGCTCGTCATGTAGATATCCTCCGGCGCGTAGGTCATGGAAAACGCGCCGTTCAGATACTCCGCCACGGCCCTGCGCACCTCCGGCAGGCCCTGATCGGGGCTGTAGGCGTGCAGCTGCGTGGGAGACATTTCCCGCATAAGGCGCTGCGCCGTCTCCTGCACCGCCGCGGGCGGGGCGATGCTCGGCGAGCCGATGCTGAAATCGTAGACGTTTTCCGCGCCGACCTCTTCGGCGCGGCGCATGGCGTAATCGGCGATCTCCCGGATGGGGTTGCCGGACGCGCCGAGCGCGTATACTTCGGATGGGATCATGTGGTTTTCCCCCGGTTCACAAGATATTCGACCGCTCTCCGGTAGCCCTCAAAGCCTAGCCCGGCGAACGTCTTTTCGCACGCCATGCCCGCGTAGGACACGTGCCGGAAGCTCTCGCGCTCTTGAATATCGGTGAGATGCACCTCCACCGCCGGGAGCGCCACGGCCTTGAGCGCGTCGAGAATGGCGACGCTCGTGTGCGTATACGCCGCGGGATTGATGACGATGCCGTCCATCCGTCCGAGGGCGGACTGGATGGCATCGACGATCGCGCCCTCGTGGTTGGACTGGAAAAGCTCGCACTCTGCGCCGAGCTCCCGGCAGGACGCGCGGATATATGCCTCGAGCGCGGCAAAGTCACGCCTTCCGTAAAGCTCCGGTTCCCGCACGCCGAGAAGGTTCAGATTGGGGCCGTTGATGACGAGGATCTTCATAGGATCACCTTGCGGATGTCCTCCACGGTGTCCTCGAGCGCGCGGTTGTTGTCGATGATATAGTCCGCAAAGCGGAGATAGCGCTTCTCGCGCATTTCGTACATGGCGTTGAGATTTCCCGCGCGGGAGAGCGGGCGGCCGTCGCGCTCGAGCTTGTCAAGATCGCGGCGCAGCCAGAAAATGACGCCGTTCTGGTGCAGCGGCGCGTAGTTCTCCTCGTGGAGCACCGCGCCGCCGCCGGTGGCGACGATCGCGCCGAAGGCGCTGCCGAGCTCGCGCACGGCCTCGCTCTCGTGCGTGCGGAACACGGATTCGCCCTGCATTGTGATGATCTGCTCGGGCGTATAGCCGGTGTGCTCCTCGATATAGGCGTCCGTATCGAGCACCTCGCGGCCGAGCGCCTTGCCGAGCGCCTCCGCCACGGCGGACTTGCCGCAGCCGGGCATGCCGATGAGGACGATGTTCATCGTCTTGCTCTTCACGAGGTCGATGGCGTGCTCGAGCGCGCCGGACGCCGCCTTTTTGCCGGTGAAGATCTCGCTCGCGCGGATAGCCTGCGCCGCGAGCATCACCATGCCGTTCGCGCAGGGGATGCCGAGTTTTTCCGCCTGCAGCAAAAGCTCCGTGCGCACGGGATTATAGATGAGATCGACGACAGCGCGGCAGTGCGGGAAGCGCAGCAGATCAATGACCGCCTCGCCGTTGTGCGGGTACATGCCGACCGGCGTGGTGTTCACGATGAGCTCGGCGTCCGTGTGGCGGGAGAGGTTGGAGTAATTGTCCTTCCCATCGCGGGAGACGACGACGATCTCGCGCGCCTGCTGCTTTTCAAGCGCGTACACCACCGCGGCGGAAGCGCCGCCGCTGCCGAGCACGAGCACCTTTTTCGCGCGCGGCGAGAATACCGCGCGGCGCAGCAGCTCTTCAAAGCCGCAAACGTCCGTATTGTCGCCGTAGAGCGTTCCGTCGGCGCGGCGGACGATCGTATTGACGCTGCCGATGGCGCGCGCCGTTTCGGAGAGCTCGTCGCAAATCGCCGCGGCGCACTTTTTGTAGGGGATCGTGACGTTCAGCGCGTCAAAATCGCCCTTCCGAAGGAAGGTCTCCACATTCTCCGGTTCGGTCTCATAGAGCTTATACTCATAGTCGCCGAGCATGGAATGGATGGCCGGAGAATAGCTGTGGCTGAGCTTTTGTCCAAGAAGTCCGCAATGCATCATGTCAAATTACCTCACTATAGCTTCCAAGATAGGTGTATTCCTCGCTGATGTCCCCCAGCTCGCTCACAAGCTGAAGGAAGGCGGGATCGTACACCGGGTTTTCCAGATCGAAATAGAACATGAACTCAAAGCTGCGCTCCGGGAGCGGGCGGCTTTCGAGCTTGTTCAGGTTGATGCCGAGCGCATAGAAGCGCGAGAGCACTTTATAAAGCGAGCCGGGTTCGTGGCGCAGCGTCATCATAAGGCTCGTCCGATCCGCGCCGGGATAGATCTCCAGATCGCGCGCAATGCAGATGAAGCGCGTGTAGTTGTTCGCCGTATCCTGCACGGAGGGGGCGAGACATTCCAGACCGTACAGCCGCTCGCACGCGCGCGTGGAGAGCGCCGCAGCGTCGTCCCGCCCGGACTCCGCAACGAGCTTTGCCGCGAGCGCCGTATTCTCGCACGGGATGACCTTCACGCCCGGAAGCGACGAGAGGAACTGCGCGCACTGGCTGAGCGCCTGCTCGTGCGAATAGATCTCGCGGATGCCGGAGAGCTTTGCGCCGGGCCTCGCGAGCAGGTTGTGGTCGATTTTCACGCGCACCGAGCGGACGATGTGGAAATGGTGGCGCATCATAAGATCGTACACGGCGTTCACCGAACCCGCGGTGCTGTTTTCGATGGGCAGCACACCGTAGCGGCAGAGGCCCTTTTCGATGGCGTTGAACACCGCGTCGAAGCTTGAAAAGTAAAGCTCGTTCGGCAGGCGGAACAGCCGCTCGCACGCGATCTGGGAATTGGAGCCTTCGACGCCCTGACAGGCGACGGCGGCCTTCTCCGGGAAGAGCGGCGGCGTCTGCTCGATCGCTGCCTGAATGCTCTCGGCGAGCGGGCTCTGCTTATGCAGCAGGCGGTTCTGGCGGCTGCGGCTGAGCTCAAAGAGCAGCGCGTAGAGCGACACGGCGTAGCTTTGCAGCTCCTCCGGCGCTTTTTCGCTCACGGCATAAAGTTTTTCCCGCTCCCGCCGCTCATCGAGCACCGGAAGGCCGTGTTCGGCTTTATACCGGGCAATGTCCCCGGCGATGTCCATGCGCTCGGCAAAGCATCGCAGCAGCTCGTCATCCACCGCGTCGATCCTGCCTCGCAGTTCGTCCATGTTCATGGCTTTCTCCCTCTTTCCGAACAAAGAATATCATATAGCACGACCGCTGCCGCCGCTTCCACGCAGGGAACGGCGCGCGGCACGATGCAGGGGTCATGCCGGCCGGCGATCTCGATCGTCGTTTCGCGCATGGCGGCGAGATCAACGGTGCGCTGCCGCCGCGCGATGGACGGCGTCGGCTTGAACGCCGTGCGGAACACGAGCGGCGCGCCCGTCGTAATGCCGCCGAGGATGCCGCCGCAGCGGTTCGTCTCCGTCATAGCCCTCCCGCCGCGCAGCACAAAGGCGTCGTTATTCTCGCTGCCGCGCAGCGCGGCGGCGGCGAACCCCGCGCCGAACTCCACGCCCTTCACAGCGGGAATACCGAAGAGCGCCGCGGAGAGACGGCTCTCCACGCCGTCAAAAAGCGCGTCGCCGAGACCTGCGGGCAAACCGAGCACCGCGCACTCCACCACGCCGCCGACGCTGTCGCCGTCGGCGCGTGCCTTTGCAATGGCAGCGAGCATCTCCTCGCCGCGCGCTTCGCTGAGCGTCGGGAACGGTTTTCCCAGCGTGGACGCCGGGAAGATGCCCTCGTCCGCGATACCGGCAATGGAGGCGATATGCGAAACGATGCGGATGTTTTCCTCTTCCAGAAGCTGCATGGCGATGCCGCCCGCAACGCAGAGCGGCGCGGTGAGCCGTCCGGAAAAGCGTCCGCCGCCGGAGAGATCGACAGCCTCGCCGTCTTTCATGCGGGCGGCAAAGTCCGCGTGGCCGGGGCGCGGCGTATTGCGCAGAGCGTCATAGTCGCCGGGATGGGCGTCGCCGTTGCGGATGACCGCCGTGACCGCGCCGCCGCAGGTGACGCCGTTTTTCACGCCGCTGAGAAAGAGCGGCGCATCGCTCTCGCGCCGCGCGGTGGCAAACGCCCCGCGCCCCGGCGCGCGCCGCGTGAGGAAGGCATTGAGCGCATCCATATCGATGGCAAAGCCCACGGGCAGCCCTTCCATAATGACGCCGATGGCCTCGCCGTGCGAAGCGCCGAAGATCGTGATGCGAAAGTTTTTTCCCAGACTGCTCACGGCGTTTCCTCCCTTTTCAAAGCGTTAAAGTCCTCGCCAAAGCGTGGATAGGATTTGTTTGTGCACTCCCAGCCCTCGACTGTGACAGTCTCCGTGCAGGCGCACGCCGCCACCGCCGCCGCCATGGCGATGCGATGGTCGCGCTGCGCGCTCACCGCGCCGCCGCGAAGTCCGCCGCCGTGAACGATGAGTCCCTCCGGCAGCTCCTCGACGTGTGCGCCGAGAGAAGCGAGCATTGCCGCGGTCGTTGCGAGCCGGTCGGATTCCTTGAGCCGGAGCCGCGCGGCATTCACAACGCGCGTCTCCCCTTCCGCCGCCGCAGCGAGCGCGCAGAGCGCGGGGATAAGGTCGGGGACGGGCGCGGCGTCGATGACCGCGCCGTGAAGCGTGCCGCGCCGCACCGTGATGCCCGCGGCCGCTTCCTCCACGCATGCTCCCATCGCGCGGAGAATATCGAGCACGGCGCGGTCGCCCTGCGCGGAATCGGCGCGCAGGCCGGAAACGGTGATGCCGGCGCGCGAGAGAGCGCCCATGCAGAGAAAAAACGCTGCCGAGGAATAGTCCCCCTCGACCTTGACCGCGGCAGGCAGGGCGTACGTCTGCCCGCCGGGGATATCATACCCGGAATCCGTTTTAAATAGCCGGACGCCGCTTTGGGCGAGGGCGTTCTCCGTCATAGCAATATAGCCCTCGCTCTCCCGCGCGCCTGTGATCGTGAGCGCGCTGTTCCCGGCAAGGCGCGGCAGCGCGAAAAGCAGCGCGGAAATGTACTGCGAGGAAATGTTTCCGGGGAGCGTATATTCTCCCGGCGCGAGTTTTCCGGAGCAGAAGAGCTTCCCGCCCTCGGATCGGAACATCATGCCGCCGCGGACAAGCTCGCTCAAAAGCGGTTCGAGCGGGCGCTCGGGCAGCCGTCCTTCCCGCAGGAACACCGCGTCCGCGCCGAGCGCGCCAACGACCGGGAGCAAAAACCGGAGCGTCGATCCGCTCTCACCGCAGGGCAGAACACAGAGGCCGTCCGGCACTGCTTTGATCGGTTCAACATGCAGCGCGCCATTCTGCTCCGCGATGTTCGCGCCGAGAGCGCGAAGGCACGCGGCCGTGGCAAGAATGTCGGCGTTCAGCCCGTCGCAGCGGACCGTTACCGGCGCTTTTCCGAGCGCGGCGCAGATGAGCAGGCGGTGCGCCTGCGATTTGGAAGCCGGGATACGCACCGCGCCGGTACGTGCTCCCGGAATAATGACAAAATTCATTTAGCGCCCCCCTGCCGGAGCCATCCGGCATAATCGGACGCGGCGATCTTTCGCACGGTGCAGCGCCCCAGCCCCTCAACGGTGATGACGGGAAGCGTTGAGCCGGCGCGTTTTTTATCCGAAAGCGCGGCGTTGGCGAGCGCTTCCGCCGTATACGGCAGCTCCGTCGGAAGGCCGCATTTTTTGATAAGCGCTTCGATGCGCGCGGCGTCCTCTTCGCTGCAGAGACCGCGCGCGGCGCACGCGCGCGCCATGGAGCACAGCCCCATCGCCACGGCGCTGCCGTGGGAGAGCGAATAATCGCTCAAAAGCTCCGCCGCGTGCGCGGCGGTATGGCCGAGATTCAAAAGGTGCCGCGCGCCGGTATCAAATTCATCCGCGGCGACGATATCCCGCTTTATCTCCACGCAGCGCGCGAGAATATCCTCCGGTATTTCGTCCGGCAGGCTGTTTTCCAGACTGGAGAAAAGCGCCGCGCCATCCAGTACGCCGTATTTGATGATCTCGGCGCAGCCGTCGCGCCGGACGGCTTCCGGAAGCGTTTGGAGCGTGTCCGTATCGCATATAACAAGCGACGGCTGCCAGAACGCCCCGATGAGGTTTTTCCCCATCGGGAGATCGACCGCCGTTTTCCCGCCGACGGAAGAATCCACCGCGGCGAGAAGCGTCGTCGGGATCTGCACGAGCCGGACGCCGCGCTGGTAGCACGCCGCGGCAAACCCGACCATGTCGCCGACAACGCCGCCGCCGAGCGCAACGACAACGTCGCTCCGGCTCACGCGGTTTTCGGTAAAGAAACGGAGGATACGCTCCCAGTTGCGGAACGTTTTGGAGTGTTCTCCGGCAAGAAAGTAGTCCTGCAATACCGTAAAGCCCGCGGCCTTGAGCGAATCGGTCACGCGCTTTGCATAGAGCGGGAACACGGTTGTATCGGTATAGACGACCGCCTTTTCCGCGCCCGGAACGGCCGCGGCAATGCGCTGCCCGCATTCGTTGAGAAGCCCCGCGCCGATAACAACATCGTATTCGCGCGACGCCGTTACATGGATCGTTTTCATCGTCCGTCTACCTCCTCCTTGCGCCGGCGGCCCTCGTCGAGAAGCGCCGTGAGCGCCGCGAGATCGTTATTCTCCACCGCCGCGCGGTACTGCGCGAGGGACTTTGCGAGACTTTCCAGCTCAAAGAGCACGTTGTCCCGGTTATCCAGAAAGAGCTCCGCCCACATGGAAGGGTCGAGCCACGCAACGCGCGTCAAATCCTTATAGCTCCCCGCGGAGAAACCCCTGTGGCTGCGCGCGGTGGGACTTTTGATGTAGGCGTTTGAAACGATATGCGCGAGCTGCGACGTAAAGGCGATCATGCGGTCGTGCTCCGCGGCGCTCGTCACGGAGAATTTCCCGAACTCCGCCGGGGCCAAAAGCTCCTTGGCCCGCGCGAGAAGGGCGATATCGTCTCCCTCCGGCGGTACGAGCACCATGGGCGCTGCATGGAAAAGATTGGCGCGGGCATTCTTATATCCCGCGCGGTGGCTGCCCGCCATCGGATGACCGCCGAGAAACGTGAAGCCGTGCTCCCGCGCGAGAGCGAACGCGGTCTCGCACACCTCCCGCTTAACGCCGCAGCAGTCGATGACGACGGGGCGCGCGCCGATATGCGGCGCCGCTTCGCGCAGATACGATATCGCCGCGCCGGGGCGCACCGCGATGAGAACGATATCGCATTCGGAAACATTTTCTTTTGTCAGCACGGCGTCCACCGTGCCGTCGAGCTGCGCGAAGGAGAGCACCGCGCCGTCCGTATCAAAGGCAAGGACGCGCGCGCCGTGCGCGCGGTAGGCCTTGGCGAGCGAGCCGCCGATCAGCCCGAGGCCGACGATCCCCGCTGTCATCGCATTGCCACCTCGCGGATAGTCCGCACGTCCCTGCAGAGCGCGTCGTACTCCTCGGGCTTGATGGACTGTGCGCCGTCGCACAGCGCGTGCATCGGGTCATTGTGGACTTCGATGATGAGGCCGTCCGTGCCGCAGGCCGCCGCAGCGAGCGCCATCGGGCGCACCATGCGGGCAAGACCGGTAGAATGGCTCGGATCGACGATGACCGGCAGGTGTGTCAGCTCATGGAGCATCGGCACGGCGGCAAGATCGAGCGTGTTTCTCGTATAATCGTCAAACGTGCGGATGCCGCGCTCGCAGAGGATGATCTGCTCATTGCCGCCCGCCATGATGTACTCGGCGCTCATCAAAAGCTCCTTGAGCGTGGCGGCGAGACCGCGCTTGAGCAGAATCGGCTTGCGGAGCTTTCCGAGTTCTTTGAGCAGGTCAAAGTTCTGCATATTGCGCGCGCCGACCTGGATGACGTCCACATCCGCGAAAAGATCGAGCGCGGAGGTGCCCATGATCTCCGTGACGATCGGAAGGCCCGTCTCCTGCCGGGCGATCTTCAAAAGCTCGAGCCCCGTGGCGGCAAGGCCCTGAAAATCGTAGGGCGAGGTGCGCGGCTTGAAAGCGCCGCCGCGGAGGATCTGCGCGCCGGAGGCCTTGACCGCCTTTGCGATGCCGACGATCTGCTCCTCGCTCTCGACGCTGCACGGGCCCGCGATCATCACGAAGTTCCCGCCGCCGATGCGCACGTCTCCGACCTGCACGACGGTGTCGTCCGGATGGAACTTGCGGTTGCAGCACTTGAACGGCTCCGTGACGCGCTTGACGGAATCTACGATGCCGAGACTGGCGATAAGGTCCATATCGACCCGGCTCGTGTCACCCACGAGACCGAGAACGGTCTGATACTCGCCGACGGAGGTGTGGATCTGCAGTCCCTGCTCCTTCAGCCAGTCAATAAGCTGGTTTTTCTTCTCTTCGGCAGCGCCGTTTTTCAAAATGACGATCATCGGTTATTCCTCCAAAAACAAAAAAGCGGCACAGTGTAATCTGTGCCGCCTAAAAAGCCTTCGCTTCCAAGGTCATTTTCCGCATCACAAATTACCATACTATGAAATAGTACGGGTAAAAAAGTATCGAAACATACGAATGGACACATTCATGATGCCGATCTCGCTCCGATCTGCGGAATCTGGTTTCAGTATAAATTCTTCTCTTGGAAATGTCAACAAATAATTCGGTGAAAATTTGTATAAAAATTTATTTTTGATCCGCTTCAAGCCTGTCTATCACGTCGCGGATGCAGCGTCCGGGCGCGCCGAGCTTCGTCACGCCGGGAAGCGCCAAAACCTCCGGCAGCGCCGTTTCCGGCGCGAAGGCGTGGCCTGCCGCGCGCAGCATCGGAATATCGTTCCAGCCGTCGCCGATGCAGACGATGTTTTCCGGAAGAATATACAGAAACTCCGCAAGCCGCCGCACGCCGCTGCCCTTGTCGCTCCCGGCGGCGACCACGTCCACCAGAGCGCCGGAGGGCACGGCCTCGTACCGTCCGGGAAACTGCGCCGCGATCCACGCGCAGAGCGCGTGCGCCGTTTCGCTCTCGGCGCGGATCTCGTCCGGCGCTACAAGCACCACCTTCGTCCACGGATACAGAATATGTCCCGGATCGGCCTCCGAAACCGGCATGCCCATGCGGGAAAGGTGCTTCTCGAGCGTCGCATTGCTGCCGCAGACGCGCACATCCGCGCCGCGGTGGACCTCCATGCCCGTGCCGGGAAAGGCGTCGCGCGCGGCAAGAAGGTCGCTCCGGCAGGAAAACGGCAGAAAGCTCTCGTACCAGCTCTCGCCGGATTCGCCGTCGAAGATCACGGCGCCGTTGCTGAGTACGAGCGGCGTGTTGACGGTGAATTTGTCCCGGATGGAGTAATACGAGCGAACGTCCCGCCCCGTGGCGATCGTGAAAAGGCCACCCTCGTCCATGAAATGCTGCGCCGCGCGCCGGTTTTCCTCCGGCACAGGGGCGCCGTGCTCCGGGCAGAATGTGTCGTCAAAATCCGCAACGAGCAGATATCCTTCAAATTTTCCGTTTCTCATTGGTATTTCTCCCAAAACTATGCATAATGAACTTTTAGCGGGTTCTCCCCGTCTTTCCGGCAGGAGATCTTTTCCGGAGGTACGCTATGACAAAAAAAGAACAACGCATCAACCGGCTCTTTCTGTATGCCGGGATACTGACGCTTATATATTATCTCGGCCAGGGCATCACCGTGCGGTTCGGGCAGTCGCTGCTCTATCTCTGGCTGATGCTGTCGGCCGTATGCTTTGGCCGCTTCTTTCTCTGGAAATGGGCGTGGAAGCACGGAAAGAGCGCGCCGATCCCCCGGCCGTGGCTCCGGGCAGTGAATATCGTCGTGATCGCCGCCGTCGCCGTATTTCTCGCCGTGGAGTGCCTGGTATTTTCCGGCGCGTTCCAGAAGCCCCCGGAGGGGCTGGACGCCATCATCGTTCTCGGCGCGAGAGTCGATGAAAACGGCCCGAGCGGGTCGCTGCGGCAGCGCATCAGCGCCGCGCGCGTCTATCTGGAGGAAAACCCGGATACGGTATGCATCGCCTCCGGCGGGCAGGGTGAGGACGAGCCGATGAGCGAGGCGGAATGCATCCGCGATCATCTCGTCGCGGGCGGCATCGACGCAGACCGCATTCTTTTGGAGGACCGCTCCACGAGCACGGAGGAGAACATGCGCTACAGTCTCCCCATGCTGCGCTCGCCGGAGACAGACGTGGAGAGCGTCGGCATCGTCACGAACGACTTTCACGTTTTCCGCGCGCTGTGTCTGGCGCGGAAAAACGGCGGATTCACGTTTTACGGCGTCCCGGCCCGCTCCACCGTGTTCGGCTTCATCCACTACGCGATGCGCGAATTTTTCACGCTGAGTGTGTCGCTTGTCCGCGGATACATCTGATTAAACCACAAAAACGGCTCTCCGTTGTAGGGACGGAGAGCCGTTTTTTATCGGGGCAGCCCCCTCCGTCCGCGTTCAGGCCGCGTTTTCCCAGGCAAGGCAGAGCGCTTCCATATCCTCCACCGCCTGCGAAACGCACGCGGGCAGGCCGTCGGTGAAGCATTCGAGTCCGACCTTGTCAAGCAGCTCGCAGTACGTGTAATCAAAGGCGCCGAGCGAGACGAGATCATTATAGAAGTCCGCCGCCGCGGCCCAGTCGTTCTCCGCCATTTCATAGATCTGCAGCGAGGCGAGCATGCTCACGGCGTAGCTGATATAGTAGAAGGGCGACTCAAAGTTGTGGTTGACCTGCATCCAGTAGTGCGAAAACTCCTTGCCGAAGGATCGCAGGCCGTAAGAGCGCGCGATGGTCACGAACGTCTGGCTGATCTGCTCCGGCGTCAGAGTCGGGTCGGCGTAGACCGCGCGCTGGAACTCGTCGAACAGACAGCCGGAAAAGACGGTATAGAGCGCGCTGTCCAGAAACCGGATGCGCGCGAGATCGGCATCCTCGCCGTAGATATCCTCATACCAGCCGGTGGAAAGGGCTTCCATGCCGGTAGAGTGGATCTCAAAAATGTCCAGCGAGCCGACGCTCAGCAAAAGGTCCGGCACGGGGTTCACATAGGCGTCGTAATAATGGCCGAACTCGTGGAATATACTCTGGATGTCGTTCTGGTCGCCATAGAGCGCGAGATAGATGAAGGGAGCATTATACTGGTCGAGCGTCGTGGTGAAGCCGAGATCGCTGACGCGCTCAGCGCTGTCCATGAAGTACAGCCCGTGCTTTTCCATATACGCCGCCGCTTTGGCCGCGTCGTCCGAGACGCGGGGCATATACTGCGTGACGAGCCCGACGAGCTCCCGTTCGGTAAGGTCGGTGTCCGCGGAGAAATCGGCATACGTCGCCTCATTATAATAGAGCGAGCCGAAATACTGCCGCGCGTACGGCTTCACCGCTTCGCACAGCGCCGCGGCATCGTCGGGCGTAAAATCGCGCCCGTAGCTCGCCTCGTAGGCATAGTCGGCATAGTCTTTATAGCCGACGATCTGCGCCTCCTCGTTGTGGAGATCCACCAGTTCGCGGTAGAGTGCGCCGATCTTCTCGGTCTCCTCGTCATAGCTGAGATATTCCATGATGAGCGCGTTGTACTGCAGCGTCAGCTCGGAGACGCGCTCGGTGATCTCGCGCTGCCGGTCGGTCTGCTCATCATAGCCGACCAGAGCGGTTGCCTTGTTCTCGCCGATATACGAGCGCAGCGCGGAGCCCGCGGGGCCGTCGAGCGCGTCGGAGAGCGCGGTGCAGAGCGCGTCGTTCACCTCGTTGAGAACGCTGTCGAGCTGCTGGCAGGCGTCGCTGAGCGTCTCATCGCCGGGATGGGCGTAGAAATCGATGTAGGCGAGATTGTCAAGCGTGTACACCTTGGCATACTCCGTCATCAGCCAGTCGTAAAGGTCTGCCGCCTCTTTGCCGTCCGCCGTTTCGCCGAGCCGCGCGGCCTTGTCGAGAAACTCCGCGGCATCGTAGATGTACCACGTCATATCGGCATAGTCCACGTCGGCATGGATGCCGTCGGCCGAGGCGAACCGGCCAGTCTCGTCCTCCGGCACCGTCACGCCGAGGCCGGCGGCGAGCGCATCGCTCACGCTGCCTTCGCTGCGGACTGCGCCGACCGTCTCGGCGTCATCCGCACAGCCGCAGAGGATCAGGGAAAGAATGGCCGCCGCAAGGAGCAGCGCTATACTTTTTTTCATTTTCATTTGCATCACCCGTTTCCATACTACACGATTCCTCGCCGAAAGTAAATAGCGCGCCATTTTCCCCTTGCTACCGCGGGAAAAATAGGATATAATCCGCCGTATGAAAAAGATTCGTAAACTGATTGAAAATTTTCAGCACATTTCGGACTACATGGGCCGGCGGCAGATCGCCACCATTGCCGCCTCAACGGCGTTCTGGTTTTTTCTCTCCATCGTGCCCATCGTCATTTTGTGCGTGTCTGTTCTTCCTTATACGTCCATCACCGAGGAACAGCTCCTCACGACGGTCGCGCCCGTGCTGCCGGACTCGATGAACCAGCTCATCCACGTCATCATTGCGGACGTATACAGCAGCGGCATCGGCGTTTTGAGCATTTCCATCGCGGCGACGGTGTGGTCGTCGGCGATGGGCTTTGCCTCGCTTATTCGAGGACTGGAGGATATTTATGAGCAGCCGCGCCGCGCCGGGTTTCTGATGCGCCGCGCCCGCGGCATCATCTATACGCTCGGCATGCTGCTTATGATGATCCTTTCGTTCGTGCTCGGCGGCTTCGGCCAGCAGATCAAGGCGCTGGTGGAAAAATACCTTCCCGGCTCGCAGTCGTTCTTCTCGTTTCTGCTGCACTTCCGGTTCGTGGTGGTCATCGCGCTGCTGACGATCTTCTTTGCCGCCATCTTCCGCTGGAGCACCGGACTGCGCCCGCGCTTCGGCGAGGTGCTGCCCGGCGCGCTGACCGCCGCGGTCGGGTGGTCGATCTTCTCGTGGGCGTTCTCTGCATGGGTCTCCGCCACGGGGAGCTACGGTACCTACGGCAGTCTCGTAACGGTCGTCGTCGTGATGCTCTGGCTCTATTACTGCCAGTACATCCTGCTTTTGAGCGCGTGTCTGAACCGCGCTCTGCCAAAGTTCCGCCGCCGCGGAGAAACGGAACCGGCATCCGAACCGGAACCAAGCGAAGAGTAAAAAAATCCGTATGCTTTTCGATTTCGATAAAGCATACGGATTTTTTCATACTATTGGTCTTTTACTTCCGTGCGCCGGAAGCGCCGAGCCTGCCGGAGAGCCACGAAAGGAGCGCCGCGGCGAGCGCTGCAACGCCGGCGGTCTGCCACGAGAGCGAGAGCGCCGCGCCGCCGAGCGAGCCGAGCATCGCACAAAGCGCCCACGCGACGCCCGCTCCGAGCACGCCGCCGAAAAGGCCGAGCAGCAGGCTTTCCGCGCCGACGATGCCCTGCGGCGACGAAAGCCCCAGCATGCGGAGCTGCCAAAGCTCGCGGCGGCGCGCCGAGGCGGCCAGTGCCGAGACAAGCACGATAAACGCGCCGGCGAGCACGCCCGCGAGGACCATACCGAGCCGGTCGGTCTTTTCCGCGCTTTCCATGAGCGCCATCCCCGGCTGTACAAGGCCGGAGGCGGCGTCGGCATAGGTCACGGTCTCGGCATAGCCGCGCAGCACCGCGCCGAGCGTTTCGCGCGCGGAGAAGCTGCCGGCATAGAGCCGCAGCTGCGTCACGGTCTGCGCCGCCTCCGCGCCGAACGCGCGGAGATTTCCTTCCAGCGAGCCGGAGGAAACGCCGGAGGCGATATACCGGGCAAAAGCGTTTTCCAGCGCCTCGCCGGAAAGCGAGGCAATGGTCTGCAAAAGGGCGTCCTGCGCCCGCTCGGTCTCCGTCGCCGTTCCGGTGAGATCGAGCACCATGGCCGCCTGCTGCGCCGGGGTCTGGCCGACGGCAAAGCCGCGCAGCGCGGCGCGCTGTCCGGTCTCGTCCTGCGCATACACACCCTCGGTGTCGAACGGCAGACCGGTCAGAACATCCGTATCGGGCGAGGCCGTCTGCGCTTTTACGATGTCACTGCCGAGCACCGTCTCCACGGTCCACGTCATGAGCTCCGGCAGGTAAGCCGCGCCGCCGGTCAGACTCTCGCCGGGAGTCTCCCCCGCCGGACACAGGATGCCGACGATGTTCAGCCGCTGCGAAGAAGCGATCTTCGCGGTGAGATACGCCGTATCTCCGCCCATATAGCCCCAGGTGCCGTCCACATTTTGGACGTACTCGTCCGTCGGCAGCAGCACACGGAACGAAAGACGCAGAAGCTCGGTATAGCTGATGTTGGCGTTTGCTTCCGGGTCAAGTCCAAGCGAGCGGAGGCAGCTCTCGTCCACCTTGCCGCGCGCGTCGAGCAGCACCGCCGCCTCATCGTACCGCTCCGGCCAGCGGCCGGCAGCGAGCGTATAGCGCATCTGCCGCAGGTCCTCCCCTTCCGGGAGCTGCGTCCAGAGCGTGTTGTTCTCCTCGCTGTTGAGCGCTTCCGTCCCGGCGGAGGAGGTATCGCCGCTGTAAATGCGCGGTGTAATAGCGTAACGGCGCTGCACGGAGATCGTTTTTTCGTCCGTGTGACCGTCCAGCCAGTCGCCGAGCGCTCCGAGATCGCCTGAGGGAAAGCTTCCTGCGTCGAGCATGACCGGATAGGCGGAGAGCACTGCCGTTTCCGCGTCCTTCGCGCTCTGCTCTCCGCCGGAAAAGGCGGCGAACAGCAAAAGGCAGAGCAGCACCGCAACCATCGGCGCGAGCAGGCGCGGCAGCGTATGGCTCTTTTTCTTTGAGAAATTGGAGAACACCATGCGGAGGCGTTCCCCGCCGGAGGCCCCGGCGACGCTCTGGTGCGCCGTGGCCGCGCTCTCCGCGTCCTCATCCGTGTCGGAGGCGATCTGCCCGTCCTCCAGCGTCAGGACGCGCGCGTCCTCGCCGAACGGCTCGGCATTCCGCGCCGCGACGATGACGAGCTGATCTGCCGCCGCTTCGCCGAGAAGCGAGAGCACGGTCTCCGCGCTCTCCGCGCTGAGACCGTCCGCCGGCTCGTCCAGAAGCAGCACGCGGCCTTTGCGGGCAAGCGCGCAGGCGAGCGCCCCGAGACGCCGCTGCTCTCCGGAGAGGCGGTCCGGGTATACGCCCGCCGCGCCCTCGAGCCCAAGCAGAGCGAGCGCTTCGCGCGCATTCTCCCGCGCGTCCCGGCCGGAGAAGCCCGCGAGTACCGCGGCGCGCTCCGCGTTTTCCGAAAGCGTGAGATCGGCAAAGAGAAGCGCTTCGTCCGCGGCGGCGCACTCCCGCAGCCAGGCGCTGCGCCGCGTTTCGCTCCAGCGCGCCGTATTCTCGCCGCCGATGAGAATTTCGCCGCGGGAGGGCGTCTCACGCAGGGCGAGCAGATGCAGCAGCGCCGTTTTCCCGCTGCCGGACACGCCGGTGAGCACCACGAGGCCGGTCTCCGGCAGCGTGACATTCAGGCAGCGCAGCGCATGCACGCTCTTTTTTCCGGCGGAGGATTCCAGCGCGGCGTTTTTCAGTTGGATCATAGAAAGGCCCATCCTTTCCCTTTTATACAGAGCGATTATACCTTTTGCATAAAGCGCGGTCAAGTCTCCGGCGCAATTCGTCAAAGTTGCGCTTGCAATTCCCTTTTTCGTGCGGTATGATGTGCGTACAGAACAGGGGTGCTGGGTTTTCCCGGCTGAGACGGTGCGAATCGAAGCGCCGGTACCCTTTTACCTGATCCGGGTAATGCCGGCGGAGGGAGTGCCTATACGGTATTTGTTCTTCAGCCACGTCCGGGATCGGGTGGCTGATTTTTTTATTGGAGGGCTTTTTTATGAAAAGCAAACAGACCACCCGCACACTTTGCGAAGGAGCGATCATGGTCGCCATGGCGGTCGTGCTCAACTTCTTCAAGTTCGATCTGTTCGCGCAGGGCGGATCGATGAACCTGCTCTTCATTCCTCTGATGGTGTTCGCGCTGCGGCGCGGCCCGGTCTGGGGCATGGGCGCGGGTCTCGTTTTCGGCGTTCTCAAGGCCATCATCGGCGGCGGCATCGCCTACGGCTGGCAGTCGCTCCTGCTCGACTACGCTCTGGCCTACGCGCTCACCGGTCTTGCCGGTTTCACGCCGAAAAAGCCGGTGCTCGGCACCGTCATCGGCGCGCTCGGCGCGCTTCTCTCCTTCGTCCTCAGCGGCGTGTTCGTCTGGGGCGAGTACATGCCGGACGTGTTCCTCGGCATGGCGATGAAGAACGTGTGGATCTACTCGTTCATCTACAACTTCATCTACACCGCCTTCAACTGGCTCATCGCGGCGATCGTCATCTACTTCCTTTCCAAAAAGACGAAGCTCCTGCAGCCCGAAAAGTAAAAACGTTTTTACTCATCCTCTCTTTTTTCCGCGCGCCGCCTCTCCGGGAGAACCGGAGGGGCGGTTTTTTCGTCTATAAAGATAGAAGTCGTTTATTATATTTGGATTAAGGAACTTGTCAAAAGGCGACATTCTGGTGTATACTAATTTGGTGTCTTTATATTACTGTTGAGAGCGAGGATGAAACCATGCGTGAACGCAGCGCAGCCGGTGGGATCTTCCGCGTCGTTGGACGCATTCTGCTGATCCTGCTGGTCACCATACTGCTGTTTGCCGTTTTCCTGCTTGGCGTGATGGGCGTGCTGATCCACGGCCCTTCGGCCGAAGCAGAGCGGCTTTTCGTGCTGTCCGTTAATGAGACGAGCGCGCTGAAATTCCTGCCGCACATCTATCTTTCCGATGCGCAGGTGGACGCGATACTGCACCCCGTCAGCACCTCCACGGACGATGAACCGTCGCCGGACGACAATTTTGTCGAGATGCCCTACGAGGACGGCCGCACCGTGGAAGACGAAAACACCAACGCGGGACAGGTTGTCGTGGCCGACCCGTCAGAGAACACCGGCGAGAGCGGCGAGTGGCTTGAGGTCGTAGACATCAAGGGCTCGACCTTTAAGGGCAAGCTCATGATCATCCGCGATCCGTCAAAGGTCGTTGTCGGCACGCTGGACGCTTACGGCGCGAACTATCACGGACTGTATCTTTACGAGTTTATCGATAAGTATAACGCCATCGGCGGCACGAACGCCGGCGGCTTCTACGATCCGGGCGGAGGCGGCAACGGCGGCATCCCCGACGGTCTCGTCATGCGCGACGGCGCCATTGCCTACGGCAATCCCGGCACATGGTATCTCAATGTTATCGGCTTTGACGCGGATCATATCCTCCACGTCGGAGACATGTCCGGCCAGCAGGCGCTCGATCTCGGGCTGATGAGCGCGGTCAGCTTCTCCCCCGGCCCGGTGCTCGTGAAGGACGGCGAGCTGCAGACGAATCTCGGCGGCGGCATGAACCCGCGCACCTGCATCGGCCAGTGTGCGGACGGCACCATCCTTCTGATGGTCATCGAGGGCCGCAAGCCCGACAGCATGGGCGCGACGTACGACGATATCGCCAAGATCATGTATGACCGCGGCGCGGTCAACGCCGCGAACCTCGACGGCGGCTCGTCCTCGCTCATGTACTACAACGGTGAGCAGATCACCCGCGGCTCGAACATCATCGGCATGCGCCAGATGTCCACCGCCATTCTCATTTTGAATTGAGGGCAGCTATGGGAAAGCATGAAAAACCTGTATCCGGCACGAGCCGGAAGAGCGAAGCGCGCCTGCCGCGCGCCGAGCGCACTCCCTCCGTCCGCGAGGAGGAGCTGCTCTTTGATATTCCGGAGACCGCCGAGCGCGTGACTGCGCACGCGGCGGAGACGCTGCCGAAAGAGCCCGCCGCTCCGGTCCCCGCGGAGAGCTTTGAAGCGCCCGCCCCCATTCCGGAGGAGAGCTTTGAGGCGCCCGCCTCCATCCGGAGAGCAGCGCGCCCCGCGCAGGAAGCGACCCCGGTGCGCCGCGAACGCCCTGTGAGCGAGGAAAAACCCGTCCGTCGGGAACGTCCCGCGCAGGATAGTGAGCCTGTCCGCCGCGAGCGTCCCGTGCAGGAGAACAAGCCTGTCCGCCGCGAGCGTCCCGTGCAGGAGGACAAACCCGCGCGTCGGGAACGCCCCGCGCCGGAAGAAAAGCCTGCGCGTCGGGAGCGTCCCGCACAGGAAACGAAAAGCGCGCGCCGCGAACGTCCCGCCCGTGTGGAAAATCCCGCCGCAGACGAGGAGATCGCTCCGAAAAACCGAAAGAAAAAAGGCGGCTTCCGCAAGGGTCTGCTGACGTATGTTCTTGTCGTTGCGGTGATCTTCCTTGCCGCGCTCATTGTCCTTTGGGTCGCGCTTGCGCGCTTCCAGAAAAACAAGGACGCCGAAAAAGCCGCGGAAGCCGAGCAGAACGCCATCGTGCTGCAGGAAAAGCAGCATGCCGAAGCCGTGCGGCAGGCGCCGCAGCGCGCGTTTGAAGCGTGGCTCGCCTCCTATACCGCCGACGACTGGACAAATCTCTGGTACGAGAAGCGCCCGGAGAACATCGACGGCCGCGACCGTGTGCGCGCTTACATGGAAGAGCGCTTCGGCAGCGGCAGCGTGCAGGCGTTCCGCTCGCTCGATTATACCGATGAAGCGCCCGCCTATGTTCTCAAGGACGGCGACGAAGCGCTCGCCCGCGTCACGCTCTCCGGCAGCGACGTAAACTGGGCCGTATCCGACGTGGAGCTTGAGCTTGAGGGGACGAAGTCCGCCTCGGTCGAGGTCGCCGTCGGCAGCAAGGTGTTCTGCAACGGCACCGAGCTCGGCAGCGAGTACGCCGGAGAACCGCAGAACAACTTCTCCTATGAGCCGCTCAAGGACAAGCTCATCAACCCCGTTTCGTGGACGACGTACACGGTGGACGGTCTCCTGATCGAGCCGGAGCTGACCGCCGAGCCGCCCGCGGGATGCAGCGTTACAAAGACCGCCGAGGGCGATTTCATGCTCTGTCTTGACGGGGCGGACGCCGAAAAGTACACCACGCGCGCGGTGAGCTTCGTGAAGGCGTATCTCACCTATTATATGAACGGCTACAACGGCACGTGGGGCAACCTGTACGCCGCGCTCGCCTATCTCACGCCCGGCACGCAGGCCTACACCGATCTGCAGGACACCTACAACGGCGTTGTCTGGAACACCGCCTACGGCAACATCGACGTTTCCAACACCACCGCCTCGGGCGTAGTGATCTGGGCGGACAACTGCTACAGCGTGGACGTGACCTACGACGCCAACTGCACGCACAACGGGCAGGCCATCGACTATGCCGACGCCACCATGCGCATTTATTTCCTGCAGACCGACGCCGGTTTTGTCATCAGCAACTACGAAACTCTCTGATAAAGGCAGGGTAAAAGCGAAATGAAAGTTACTGCTGTCGTTCCCTCCTACGAGCCGGACGAAAAGCTCATTCAGGTCGTGGACGGCCTGCTGGCCGAAGGCTTTGACGATATCGTCGTCGTCAACGACGGCAGCCACGAAGGGCATCTCCAGCCCTTCGCGGAGGCCGCCGAACGCCCCGGCGTCACGGTGCTGCGGCACGAGGTGAATAAAGGCAAGGGCCGCGCGATGAAAACGGCGTTTGCCTGGTGCGTGGAAAACCGGCCGGATATCGACGGCGTCGTTATCGTGGACGGCGACAATCAGCACCGCCCCAAGGACGCCATGGCCGTTGCCGAGGCGATGTGCCGCGAGCCGGACAAGCTCTGGCTCGGCGTGCGGGATTTCTCGCTGGAGCAGGTCCCGCTGCGCAGCAAGCTCGGCAACAAGATCACGCGCAGCTTTATGAAGCTCGCCTGCGGCGTCGGCGTGACCGACACGCAGACCGGACTGCGCGCCATTGCCCGCAAGCACCTGCCGCTGATGTGCTCCATCGGCGGCGAGCGGTACGAATATGAAACGCAGATGCTCCTCTCGCTCAAGGGCGCGGGGCTCGGCGTCGGCGAGGTCGTGATCGATACCGTTTACATCGACGAGAACCAGACCAGCCACTTCAACACCGTGAAGGATTCCTGGCGGATCTATAAGCTGATCTTCCGCCACCTCTTACATGGGGACAAGAAGGAGTAAAGCCGCTTTGAAATCGTTCCTCCGCTTTTCCGGCAGCAGCGTCATCTGCTTTCTGCTGGATTATGGACTGTTCACGCTGCTCAACTCCGTGCTTCTCGTCTCCCTGCCGGACGGCACGCGCGAGCTCTGCGCGACCTATGGCGCGCGCATCGTTTCCGCCGTGACGAATTTTTTCCTCAACCGGCTGCTCGTGTTTCAGGATAAGAGCGCGGCGGGGCAGTCGATCTGGCGGTATACCGTGCTTGCCGTTGTGCAGGCGAGCCTGTCGGCGGTGCTCGTTTCGGTATTGCAGGATCTCACAAATGCAACAAACCTGCTCGAAACTGTCATCAAGATCCCGGTGGACGGCGTGCTCTTCCTGGCAAGCTACCAGATCCAGAAGCGCTGGGTCTTCCGGCAGCGTACCGACACGCCGGATAAATAAAAAAATTCCGTATGTCCGACGACATACGGAATTTTTTTATGTGAGCATCAACATTCTCCGGAAATATGCAGCGCCCGCCAGAGCGTCTCGCCCGCAGCGGTGAGACCGAGGCCGGGCATGCCGTAGGCATACCGGCTGTCGCTCGCTTCGAGCACCGGCGTTCCGTTCACGAAAAGCGTGAGCACCTCGCCCTTTGCCTCCGCCCGGAGAGCGTATTCCCGTCCCGGCTGCCGGACAAACGGCGCGGCGGCGAGCTTCGTCACCCGACCGTCCTCGTACCGGAGCACGGCACACTCGCCCGGCGCGGAAAAGCCGAGCGCATAATACCGGCGTGTGCCCTGCCCGCGCAGCAGCACAAAGGCGCTCTCGCCGCTTTCAACCGTCACAGACGCGCTCACTGCCGTATCGCGCAGATAGTAATTTCCGGTGAACGCCTGCGCGCCGGTCATATACGGCAGCGCCTCCGCCGTGAAACGCATAGCGTCCCCCTCGCGCTTCCCGGCGCAGTCGTTGAACGCAAACGGCGTGAGCTGCGAAAACTCCTCGCGCTGGAGCGAAAAATTTACCGCATAGTCCATTGCGCCGGTAACGGTGATCTCGTCCACATACACCCGGCCCATGACCCAGGGGTCGGCGTCGGGCTTTGTCTCGACCGTCCAGCCAACATCGTGCACGGCGTCACCGCCGAGCTCCGGCACGGTGAACACGATCTCCGTCCACTCCCCTTCCGAAAGCACCGCGGCGGGCATGTTCACTCTCTCGCCGGTCATGGCACGGCGGACGAAGGGCGTCACTGTCACCGCGGCAGGGGCGGTCTGCTCGCTTTTCATCCAGACGCCGACGCGCTGACCGGGGTTGACCTTCGCGGTGAACACGGGATCATAGCGCTCCTCGTGGAGATCCGGGCGCGTGAGCATCGCCTTAAACGAGAGATCGACGGGTCCGGCGCGCTTGCCGTCGGTCATAAGCTCGGCGCAGAATGCGCCGGAGTGCGCCTTTCCCGGAACAATGCGCAGCGTGTGCTCCGCCTTATCCGACAGCTCGAGCCCGTGCGTCGAGCCGGGGAACGGAAAGTCCATACGCAGCTCGCCCGGCCTCGGGCAGACGATATCCCCCGGCAGCGTGCCGCCGTGCATCCGGCAGGAGAGCGCGCCGAGCTCCTTTGCCTTGTCGGAAAGATCGACGAGATTGAGATAGCCGGACACGCTCGAGAGCGTGACAAGATCGTTGATCGGACGGCGATAGCGCTCCGGTACGCCGCCGAGACCGCCGAGCACACCGAGGATCGTGCCGATGTTGCTCGCGTTGCAGTCGGTATCGTAGCCGCACATGACGGAGATCTCGATGCTGCGGCCAAGCTCGCCCTTGCCGTAAAGCATGGCGAGAATGCAGATCCCGGCATTCGGCACGATGTGGTATCCGCCGGGATATTCTTCGTCGCTGAATTCGCGCGCGATCATCTCGCGGCAGGCGCGGAAATCCGCCTCCGCCGGGTGTGAGCGGTGGTAGGCGCGCACCGCCTCGACCACGCGGCGGTAATCGCACTTCTCCGGCAGGAAGCGCAAACCGGCATCCAGCACCTCGTCCAGCGAGGACGCCGTATACGCCGCGGCGACGCACGCGGCCATAAACCGCGCGCCGTCCACGCCGCTGCCGCCGTGCGACACGCTCGCGGCTGCGGCGGCGAGATCCGCGGCGCGCGCCGGGTCGCCGGGGCAGATGAGCCCCCAGGTGTCCACAAAGATCTGTCCGCCGATCTGCTCGGCGGCGGTCTTTCCGTTTTCCTCGATGCTGCCGGAGCGCGGCGCCTTCACGCCGCGGCGGAGGTTCATATACGCGCGGTGTTCGGTGGAGACATCCTCGCCGCCCCACCAGAACATGCCCATGCCGCGGCGGGTGTAGTTGAGCCACGTCTCCCCTACCGTCTCCGGCGCAAGCGTTTTGGGCATGGCGTTGTCCGCAAGCGCGCGCACAAAGATGAGCGGACCGTTCACGTCGTCATCCGCGGTATAATACCGCTGCTCGCGCAGATAGCCGCGGATGTCGCCGTAATAGCTTTGCAGCCGTTCATACGTCCAGAACGGGTTTTCCACCGGCGCGCCGAGACGCATACCGGCGTCCATGCCGATGAGCCCTGCATAGAGCTTTTCGAGCGTTTCTCTTTCCATAGCAGTCAATAGCAGCGGCGCAGGATCTCGATCACATCGTCCGCGGTGAGCTGCCGGTAGCTGTAGCAGCTAAGATCGGTGAGCTCCGCGACGCGCGCAAAGCAGCTCTCCGGCACGCCGAGAGCGCGCAGCGTCGCCAGGGCGCCGAGATCTTCATGGAAGAATTTCTTCAGCGCGGCAATGCCCTCTTTCGCCTGCTCGCTCTCGCTCTTCCCGGCGGGATCGATGCCCCAGACGTTCCGGGCGAAGCGGGCAAGGCGCGGCGCGGCGCTCTCGCAGATATACTCGAGATACGCCGGGTGTACGACAGCGAGACCCGCGCCGTGCGCCACGTCGAAGAGCGCGGAGAGCGGATGCTCGATGCAGTGGCTCTCCCAGTCGGTCTTTTTCCCGTTATTGAGCATGCCGCAGAGCGCAAAGCTGCTCGTCCACATAAGGTTCGCCCGCGCCTCATAGTCCGTGGGTTCCACGATGGATCGCCGCGCCGCGGCGATCTCCGTGCGCATGGCGGCCTCGGCGAGATTGTCCGTGAGAAAATCGTCGTCCGGCGGGGAGATATAAAGCTCCATCAGGTGCGACATGGTGTCCACAATGCCGTTCACCATCTGGTTTTTCGGCAGGCTGTATGTGAGCGTCGGGTCAAGAATGGCAAAGCGCGGGAACTCATACTCACTGTCATAGCAGTTTTTCTCGCCAGTGGCGAAATTTGTGATAACGGCGGACTTGTCCAGCTCGCTGCCCGTGGCCGGAATGGTGAGAATGACGCCGAGAGGGATACCGGTTTCGGCGCTCTCCCAGTTTACATAAAACTTTTCCCAGAAGTCGCCCTCCGCCGGTGCTCCCACGGCGATGGCCTTGGAGCAGTCAATCGTGCTGCCGCCGCCGACGGCAAGAATGAGGTCGATCTTATGCTTCCGGCAAAGCTCGATGCCCTCGTACACCTTTTCGGTGCGCGGGTTCGGCATGATGCCGGAGAGCTCATAGACGCTCTTCCCCGCCGCGCGCAGCACATCAAGAACGCGGTCATAGAGGCCGGTGCGCTTGATGCTGCCGCCGCCGTAGGTGAGCAGGACGTTTGCGCCGAACTTGCCCAGCTCCTCCGGCAGATGGCTCATGGCGTCCGCGCCAAAGTGGACGCGCACGGGATTATAATACATAAAATCGTTCATGGATCTTCTCCTTTCCCAGAATGCCCCGTTTCCGAAAACCGAAACGGGGCATGATTTTTGTTATTTCGCGCCGAGAAGGGCATACATGCGCTGTTTGAAGAGCGCGGTATCCACCGCGGTGCAGAGCACGGCGTTGTGCTCCGCCTCCGGCGCGGCCGTATCGAAGTGGAAATATCCGCGCTTTTCCGCGTCGTGCAGCTCTATGCGGCACTTAGCGGCAACGAGCTTCGTCATGATCTCCGGGTACAGCGCCGAGGTGACAGCGAGACTGTCCACCACGCCGTAGGTCTCGCTGCCGCCGCGGATCTCGTTATAAAATTCACGCAGCCGCTGCGTGGCGAGCGCGCAGAACCGCCCCGCCGGAGACGGCGACGCGAGCAGACGTTCCACCTCGTCCGGAGTGATCTCGGTGCTGCCGCGGGTCGTATCGAGCGTGATCCACACCGCCGGAGCGCCGGACTGCAGAACGATCTCCGCCGCCTCGGGGTCGGAGCCGACGTTATACTCGGCGCACTCGGTGAGATTGCCGCGGATCCCTGCGCTGCCGCCAAGGATCCAGAGCTTTTTGATCTTCCGCACGAGATCGGGCGCAAGCGTGAGCGCGACAGCGATGTTCGTCAGCGGGCCGATGGTGACGATCTCGATCTCGCCGGGGTTTTCGCGCACAAGATCGATGATAGCCGGCACCGCGTGCTTCTTTTCCGCCTTGCGTGCCGGTGCGGGCAGGTCAAGCCCGCCGAGGCCGTCCTCGCCGTGGACATGGTACGCCGCAAAGCTCTTTTGGGAGAGCAGCGGGTGCTCCACACCGCGGTAGACCGGCGGGAGATAGCCTCCCGCCGCGTCCTCCGCCAGAAGCGCGTTCTTGGTGCAGAGATCGAGCGGAAAGTTTCCGCACACGGTCGTGATCGCCTCGACACGGGCGATGTCCTCGGCGCAGAGCGCCTCGACGATGGCCCAGGCGTCGTCCGAGCCGGTGTCCGTGTCGATGATAAAGCGGCGGCTCAAAGCTTCGCCGCCCAATCCGCGCCGGGCATGTCGTGCCGGCGGCAGTACTCGTCAAAGACGATGCCAGCGGGGAGCATTTTGAACTCTTCGAGCAGCGCGAGACGGCGCGTGAAGTTTCCTTCGCGCTCGGCCTCCATGAGCTTGTCCGTCGGCTCGAGCAGGGCGATCATCAGCGCCTTTTTCACGCTGCGCGCGCCGATAACTGACGCGCTCACGCGGTCGATGCTCGCATCGAAGAAGTCGAGACCGAGATGCACCTTGTCAAACGCATTGCAGCGCTTGATCTCCTGCATGATGGCGACGGTATCCTCCGACACGGTGGCGACATGGTCGCTGTCCCAGCGCACGGCGCGGGAGAGATGCGTCATGATCTCCTGGCCGAACACGAAGTAGGACGAGAGCTTCGCCGCAACGCTCTCGGTCGGATGGTAATGGCCGGTATCCATGCAGACCATGGCCTTGCCGGTCGTGAGGGCGTAGTTGGTGTAAAACTCGTGCGATCCGGCGGTGTAGCTCTCAAGACCGAGGCCGAACACCTTGCCCTCGATCGAGTCGCGGTTATACTTCCGGTCGAGCGGCTCGGCAAAAATGCGGTCGAGCGATTCGACGAGCCGTTCGCGCGGGCCGAGCGTATCGACGCGGGTGTCCTTCGAGCCGTCCGGGATCCAGTGGTTCGTGATGCACACCTCGCCGAGCTCGCGGCCGAAATACTCGCCGATCTTCCGGCAGGCGATGCCGTGCTGTACCCAGAAATCGCGCACTTCCTTCTCGGGGCTTGCGAGTGTCCAGTTATCGCGCAGCATCGGGTGGGAGAAGTATGTGGGGTTAAAATCAAGACCGATGCCCTTTTCGCGGGCATAGTCCACCCACCCGGCGAAATGCTCGGGGCGGATCTCGTTGCGCGGCACCTTCACGCCGTTTGTGAGCGGATAAACCGCGTGCAGCGCCAGATGCTTCGCACCCGGGACGAGCGAGAGCATTTTGTCGAGAGAGACGAAGTATTCCTCCACGCTTCTCGGCTTGCCGGGGGCGTTGCCCGTGGCGGCGATGCCGCCGGTCAGCGCGGCGTCAAAATCCTCAAAGCCGGTGAGATCGTCCAGCTGCCAGCAGTTGATGGAAACGGGGATGGTGTCCATCTTCCGCAGCGCTTCTTCGGTGTCCACGCCCCAGGCGGCGTATATGTCGCGGGCGGCTTCGTACTGGTTTGCCATGCTGGAACTCCTTTCGTAAGGGGAAAATCAGTTATTGTTGTAGTAGACCACGTTCTCCGGGCGGATGCGGACGAAGAGATCGTCGCCCTCCGAGAGCGTTCCGGCGTGGGTGCCGAGCGCGGAAATATCGAGCGGCTGCGTACCCAGCGTGCCGATGAGCTTCCACGAAAGACCGGTGAAGATCTTCTTTTCGAGATGGAACGGGTTCGCGCCCTCGGTCTCCGGGGTGCAGAACTCGAAATACTCGCCGCGCACCGCCGTCTTGACGGTGTCGCCCTCCCTGCCGCCGACGTGGTTGACCGGAATGCGGACGTTTTCGCTGCATACGCACCATACCCCGTCCTCACACGCGAGAACGCCGGAGAGGAGGTTCGCCTTGCCGAGAAAGTCGGACGCGAACACGGACGCCGGCTGGCTGTAGATCGTGAAGGGGTCGCCCTGCTGCTCGATCTGGCCGTCGTGGAGGAGGATGATCTGGTCGGACATTGTGAGCGCTTCCTCCTGATCGTGCGTAACGAACACGGTCGTCGTGCCGATCTGCCGCTGGAGATTGCGGATCTCATACTGCATCTCGGCGCGCACCTTGCGGTCGAGCGCGGAGAGCGGCTCGTCCAGCAGGAGAATGTTCGGCTTGGTGACAAGCGCGCGGGCCAGTGCCACGCGCTGCTGCTCGCCGCCGGAGAGCTGCGTCACGCGGCGGGAGTTATAGCCGCCGAGCTTCACAAGCTCGAGCGCTTCGTTGACGCGCTCGTCGATCTCCGGCTGGGGGACCTTGTGCATCTTGAGGCCGTAGCCCACGTTTTTCGCCACGTTCATGGAGGGGAACAGCGCGTAGTTTTGGAACACGAGACCGATGTTGCGCTTTTCCGGGCGCACCTTCGTCACGTCCGCACCGTCTACGAGCACCTCGCCCTCGTCCGCGGTCTCCAGACCGCAGATGATGCGGAGGATCGTTGTCTTGCCGCAGCCGGAGGGGCCGAGCAGCGAGAGAAAGTCCCCGCTTTTTACATCGAAGCTGACGCCCTTGAGAACGACATGGTCGCCGAAGCTCTTTTTTAATCCTTTTACCGAAAGATCCGCCATCGGTTATTCTCCTTTCTTCTTCGCGCCGCCGGACATGCCGAACAGGCTGCCCGCGGAAAAGCCCAGCCGCGAGAACGCGATCACAACGATGACCGCGATCAGAACGATGATCGCCGAAAGTGCGTTCAGATCGGCCTGATACTCGCTGCGGATGCGGGTGAACACGAGCGTCGGCAGCGTATTCCTGCCGACAGGGATGAGGTAATACTGCAGCACGAAGTTGTTGAAACACATGATCATTGCCATAATGCCGCCGGCCAGAATGCCCGGCGTGATGGCAGGGAGCGTGATATCAAAAAACACGCGCAGCGGGCTTGCCCCGAGAAGCCGGGCCGCTGCCTCCGGCGAGCGGTCCATATCCTGAAACCGGCCGTTGACGAGCAGCACAACGTACGGCAGCACAACGATCAGGTTGCCGAGGAACATGGTGCCCATGCCGCGCCCCGAGCCGAGGAACGAGAACATCAGCAGCAGGGAGATCGACGTTACGAGCCACGGGATGATGATCGGCAGCTGGAGCACGAAGTTGAACCGCGCCGCCCACTTGGGGGCGTAGTACTGCAGGCCGTAGGAGCAGAGCGTGCCGATCACGACGGCGGCCAGCGTGACAAGGAAGGAAAACTTCAGACTGAGGATACAGGCCGGAAGAAGGTTGCTCGTCGTGAAGAGCGTTTTGTACCACTGGGTCGTAAACACATACGGGAACATGCCGTACGGCGTTTTGTTGAACGACATGCCGATGATGGCGATGATCGGGATATACATGAACGCGAGCACGATGCACAGGCATGCCATCATCGTGCGGCGAAAGGCCTTGCTCGTCATGCGATATCACCTCCGATCGCTTTCTGCGCGCGGTTGGCGGCAATACGGGTAACGGCCATGATGATGCTCAGAATAATGAGCAGCACGCAGGAAAGTGCCGCGCCGTAGCCCATGTTCAGAGAACCGGAGTACTGCGTATCGATCATGCTGCCAACCATGGAGCCGCCCGCTCCGCCGACAAGTCCCGGCTCGACAAAGCTGCCGGCCACCGGAACAAACACGAGCAGTATGCCGGAGAGAAGCCCCGGCACGCTCATGGGAAATACAATGTTCGTAAAGGTTTTCGTCTTGCTCGCGCCGAGGATCAGCGATGCCTGGATGACGTTGTCGTTGATGCCCTCAAGCGAGGAATAGAGACACAGTATCATATACGGAAGATACTCATACGTCAGTATGAGTACCGTGGCCTTGTTCGTATAAAGCCACGTTTTCGCGCCGTGTATGCCGATGGCGTCGAGCGCCGTGAGCAGAAGACCGCCGGTCTGGACAAGATTCATCATCGCGTAGATCAGCAGCAGCTGCGATGTGAAAAACGGCAGAATGACGACCATCATAAGCGTGCTGCGGTGCTGCGGCTTCACGATCTTTGCGATCGCCCACGCCGCGGGGTACGCCGCAACGATGCAGATGAGCGTGACCTCGCCCGCCGTAAGGAGCGATTTTCCCATCAGCCGCCAGAATGTCGCGGAGCCGAACATACGGGTGATGTTGCGCAGCGTCCAGCCCGGCCATGGCTGTCCGGCAAAGATGTTGCGGTTCATAAAGCTGAACACGAGCAGCATCAAAAGCGGCAGGATCGTCAGGCACAGCAGGAGGATGACGCTCGGCGTCGTCCACAGCGCGCCCGGACGAAATTTGGTTCTCTTCTTTTTCATTTTCAATTACCGCCCCTCTTTTAAAAAAGAATGCCGCCGAAAGGGGTTCCGGCGGCATTCTGTCGTTGGATGCGTTATGTGCCGGGCGCTTTAGCCGACGAATTCCTGATAAAGGTCGGTCCAGGCGTCCTTCAGTTCGGGATCAGCGATGTAAGGCAGGAGCTTGATGCAGGTGGGCATCGGGTCGAGCTCGAGGGCGACCTTCTGCTCCGGCGTCAGATTCTCGATGGCCTTGGCGTTGACCGGCGTATAGGTGTAGTACTCGCCGGGGTACTTGTCGCTGATGCCGGTAGCCATAGCGGTCTGCTGCTCTTCGCTTTCGATCCAGTTGATCCACTCGCACGCGAGATCGTACTCATCGGTGCCTTCCACGATGGCCCAATAGTCAACGTAGCCGACCGTGCCCTCGGTGGGGTGGACGAGCTTGATGTTGGTGCTGGGATCGTTGATAAGCTGGCTGTAGGGGCCGGACCAGATCTCGCCCGCCCAGAAGTCGCCCGCTAGCCAGGGGATGGTCTGCTCGTCGTTGGAAGCCCAGAAGCCGAGGAGCTGTCCCTTGAGCTCCTTGAGCGCGGCGCGGACCTTCTCAATATCAACGTTCTCGATATCGTCGGAATCCTCGCCCGCCAGCAGGCAGCCGATGACCCAGTCGTCGCCGTCGCCGTCGAGGACCATGACATGACCCTTCAGCGCGGGATTGAGAAGATCGGACCAGTGCTCGAGCTCAAAATCGACCTTGTCGGGGTTGTAGGCGAGAGAGGAGGTGCCGTTGCACCAGGGGAATGCGAAGAGGTTGCCCGCGTCATCCACGGCGTAGGGGCTGAGGTCCTTGTAAACATCGGCCACTTCGGCGTAGTTGGGGATCTTCGCCGGATCGACGTTGGCGAGCAGGCCTTCGTCGTGGAACCACTGGGTATAGTTGTTGGAGAGAACGACCGCGTCGATCGTCTTGTTGCCGCCGGTCATGAGGGTGGTCATCAGCTCGTCGTAGGAGTTGAAGTAGACGTGCTCGACCTGCGCGCCCGTCATGTCCTCAAAGGCCTTCTCGCAGTAATCCTCGTCGGAGTTGTAGCCCTGCCAGTTGGCAACGTACAGCGTGTGTCCCGCCCAGGGAAGCTCGCCCTCGGCCGGGGTCTCAGCCTCTGTCGGAGTTTCGGCCGCGGGCTCCGCCGGGGTCTCCGGAGTTGCCGGGGTCTCCGGAGTTGCCGGGGTCTCGGCTGCGGCACCGCAGGCGCACAGAGCAAACACCATGACCAGGGCAAGGATGAGTGCCAATGCTTTTTTCATGTTCTTTCCTCCTATTATTGGCTTTTTACGCAGCAGGGACGCAGTTTAGTAAACATCCCCTTTTCCCCGCTGCTTACCGTATCTTAATGATACGTTCTTTCCTCTCGTATGTCAATGCGGTACAATAAACAAAAACCCCCGTCGTTTTTCGTCATTCCGCTCTATCAGCCGCATACTATCCCCCGCTCTTATGGATATTTTATCCGAAGCACATAACATACTCAGAACATTGTCCAAGTTTGCCGCCGCATTTTTATATGGTTTTTCTGTGAAAAGAGTCTTTCCATTTTTAGTGAAATCATATAGAATAAAGATGTACATAAGCGCCGTTTTACTAAACAACCATAAGGAGGCACTACGGATGAAAATGCGCGAAATCGCCGACGCTGCCGGCGTATCGCTGACGACGGTCTCCCTCGTTCTCAACGGAAAGCCCGGCATCGGCGATGAGAAGCGGGCGCTCGTCACCCGGCTTCTGCAGGAAAACGGCTACCAGATCCGTCCGGAGGACGCGCCCCAACGCATCCACGCCCACAGCAATCTATGCTTTCTCAAATACAGCAAGCACTCCTATCTTGTCAACGGCAACCCCGGCTTCGTCACGCAGATCATGGACGCCGCCGGAGAGGAATGCCGCCGCCACGGCTACAATCTTCTTGTGAACGCCTTCAGCGACTTTTCCGCCATAAACCGCGCCGAGCTGATCGACACCGCCACCACCGGCGGCGTGATCCTGCTCGGCACGGAGATCGAGCGCGAGGATCTCTCATACTTTGACGGGCTGCAGAAGCCGTTCGTTATCGTGGACAACGCGCTCGAACGTCTGCCGTTTTCGACCGTGACGATGGACAATGCCGGCGCCGTATTTGAGGCGGTGGAGTATCTCCGTTCGCTCGGCCACCGGAAGATCGGCTTTCTTTATAATTCCATACCTTCGAGCAACGACAACGCCCGGCGCGACGCCTTTGAAGCGGCGATGCACCAGCCCGGGCTTTCGTACTCGGATGATCTCATCTGCCGCGTGTTCCCCACGATGGACGGCGCGCGCAAATCGTTCGGCGAAGCGCTCGACCGCGGTATCGCGCTGCCGACCGCTTTTCTTGCCAACAACGACAGCATTGCGCTCGGCGCCATGCGCGCCATGCAGGAGCGCGGCATCCGTGTGCCGCAGGATATCTCCATGATCGGCTTTGACGGGCTGCCGTTCTCCGCTATGAGCGAGCCAACTCTCACGACCGTGGACGTGCCCTGCGCCGACATCGGGCGCTGGGCCGTCAACATCATACACCAGCAGATGCGCGAGCGCATCCGCACGACCTGCAGCATCCACGTCAGCACACAGCTACACATCCGCAAAAGCACCGCCGCGCCGCGCTCGTCCGGCGAGGTATGGGGAAAGGAATGATCGAACATGCTTGGAAACCATCTGCTCGGCCTTTACGAAAAGGCGCTCCCGCCGGAGCTTACCTGGGAGGAGCGTCTGCGCGCGGTAAAGGAGCTCGGCTTTGACTATCTGGAAATCTCCATCGACGAGAAGGACGAGCGTCTTGCCCGGCTCGACTGGACGCAGACCGAGCGCGGCGTGCTCCACCGCGCCATGCGCGAAACGGGCGTGCCCATCCAGTCAATGTGTCTGAGCGGCCACCGCCGCTTCCCCTACGGCAGCGCAGATCCCGCCGTGCGCGCACGCGCGCACGAGATCACGGAAAAGGCCGTGCTGTTCGCGCGGGAATTCGGCATCCGCGTCATCCAGCTCGCCGGGTACGACGTGTACTATGAGCCCTCCACGCCGGAAAGCCTGCGGCTTTTTGAAGAGGGGCTGCGCAGCGCGTGCGAGATCGCCGAAAAGTATCAGGTCATGCTCGCCATGGAGATCATGGATACGCCGCTCATGAGCAGCATCTCCCGCTACTTAAAATACAAGGCCGTCCTCCCCTCGCCGTGGTTCACGGTCTACCCTGATGTCGGCAACCTCTCCGCCTGGGGCAACGACACCGCCGCGGAGATATCACTCGGACGGAATGGCATGGTCGGCGTCCATCTCAAGGATACGCTCGCCGTGACGGAGGATTTCCCGGGCAAGTTCAAGTGTGTCCCCTTCGGCAGCGGGTGCGTGGATTTCCCCGCGTGTCTCGGCCAGTTCGAGCGCGAGGGCTACCGCGGGCCGTACATGATCGAAATGTGGTATGAGCCCGGCCAGGACTGGCGCGCCGAGATCACGAACGCGCGGAAGTTTATGGAAGAGAAGTTTGCCGCCGCGATGAAATAAGAAAACATAGAGAGCGCCCGATGGATCAAAAATCCATCGGGCGCTCAGTCTGTCGAAAAAGCCTCGCAGAGTTTGCGCCCGCAGGCGCAAATAAAGTTTTAACCATTTTCTCCGGCGACATGTGCGTCGGAGAAAATACTTCTCGGCTCGCAAACGTG
>OLQM01000468.1_pt1 | contig 47298 bp, 44 predicted proteins | sample 1673161 | NCBI WGS metagenome assembly OLQM01 (sample SAMEA3136761, study PRJEB25190) | human gut metagenome | reverse complement strand
GTTAAAGGCAGAAGTTTAGTGACGCCTCCGATAATCAAGAATGCCTGGAAAACGAGGACGCTTATAAGTCCTGCTGCCGCAAATGCCGAAGCGTCCGATTTTGCACGAGCGGCAGTGGCAAGACCACGGATGCCCAAAAGGATAAAGAGCATAATGATTGCACTTGCGCCAAACAGACCCATTTCTTCGCTGATAGCGGAGAAAATGAAGTCTGATTCAACAACGGGAATATAGGTGGGGAGTCCCTTGCCGATGCCAACGCCGGAAAGGCCGCCATCGGCGATGGAGTAAAGCGACTGCACAATCTGAAAACCGTCGCCCGATGGGTCTTTAAAAGGATTGAGCCAGATATCCACGCGCTGTTGGACATGGCCAAAGAAGTGATACAAGACAATGCTGCCCAGGGCCAGAAGAAAAAGGCTGACAAGGACATAGCTCACACGACCCGTGGCAACATAGAGCATTATGACGAAGAAGATGAAGAAGAGAAGAGCGCTTCCGAGATCTCTTTCAAAAATAACTATGAGAAGACTTATACCCCACATAATAAAAAGGGGAAGCAGCATTTTCAGGCGTGGGAGACGAAACGGTCCGATTTTGCGCATGGAGACGGACAGGGCTTCTCGGTTTATTCCAAGGTAAAAGGCAAGAAAGAGGACGAGTGCTATTTTTGCGATTTCTCCCGGTTGGAAGGTGAATGAGCCAAAGGAAAGCCAAAGTTTAGATCCCCAGCGCTCCTGTCCTATTGCCATGGGCAAGAGGAGCAAAACGACTCCTATAAAGCCTATGGTGTACTTGTAGCGTGCGAGGGTATCGAGATCGCGTATAACGGCCAAAGTTGCAATCATGGCAACAACCGACACAAAAAGCCAAAGGATCTGATTTGGCGCAGCGGTAGGTGCAAGTCGCGTCACAAACGTGATCCCTATGCCGGAAAGCGCAAATACGATAGGCAAAATTGCAGGATCGGCGGCAGGCGCTAAGATTCTGTTTGCAATGTGTGCAACGGTAAACGCAACAAAAAGGGCAATGGGCGTTGCCATGGAGGAAAGATTAACCTCTGACTTTGAAGTGACCATATACATGGCGTAGAGAAGAAACATGGGGACAGCGGCAAGAATAAGCAGTACCAGCTCGATGTTTCTGCGAGAGTTTCGAGACGTCTCCACTTCTACTCACCTCCCGAGTTTTGTGAAGAGGCATCCGGTGAAGTTGTTTCGGTCTCACCGGTGGGTTCGCCTTCTGATTTTGCATCGTCAGCGCGTTTGGCCGCCTTTGTATCGGCATCGTTAATCTGTTCACGATAGTCTTCGACGGTTTCACGTGCCTCCGTTTCATCTTTAACGCGAATTCCCAACGCCAGCTTATCTTGTACGGATTGCGGAAGATTCTTTACTTCGATGGTAGTGGTATCTATCAGATTCGATAACGGAACTCCGGCTATTTTTGAAGGAACTCCCTGGTAGATGGCAACGGTAGAACCGTTGATACCTATGTAGTATTCGCTTCTGATAAAAAGCACGGCGATAACCAAGGAGACGACAAGAAGAGCAATGATGGATATGGAGGTTGCGAGAATACCGCGAGTAAAGCGGCGGCGATTCTTCTCGACAAGGCCGTCATCGAGAATATCGACCACAATAACCGTGATGTTATCCGCTCCTCCGGCGGTAAGAGCCGCCGAAACAAGGCTGTCCGCAGCGTTTTGCGGAGTGATGTTGGAGACGGCAATGGACTCTATTTCATCATCAAGTATCATGCTGGAAAGACCGTCGGAGCAAAGAATGATGCGGTCTCCGTCAGAAACTTCCAAGGTAAAATGATCGGCATACATTTCCGGATCGGAGCCCAGCGCACGTGTTACGACGGAGCGCGAAGGGTGATTGCGGGCTTCATCGGCGGTAATCTGACCCGAATCCACCAGTTCTTCTACGTAGCTATGATCATGGGTAACTCGTACCAATGTACCGTGATGGAGCAGGTAGATGCGAGAATCGCCTACGTGCGCAACGGCCATCTGGTTGCCTTCAATAAAAATGGCCGAAGCGGTAGAGCCCATGCCGGGCTTTCCGATGCCTTTTTGGGGGGCTTCAATGACGGCTTGATTGGCGGCTTCAATTGCCGCGCCAAGAAGGACGTCGTCGGCCGTGTTGGGAGCCTCCTCGCCGATAACTTTTACGGCGATGGAACTTGCTACTTCTCCGGCGGCATGACCGCCCATACCGTCGCAGACCGCAAAGAGAGGTGTGCGCAGAAGAAACGAGTCTTCGTTGTGCTCGCGTACGAGGCCCACGTCAGAGCGGGCTCCCCACGATATGAAAGAGTTGGATCCGCTGATAAATTCCGTATCCGTTCTTCCTTCAAGTGAGAGCTCGCATCTTCCCGGAGCGTGTACAGGCTCTGCGGCAGGCGTTTTATCGACTGTGTTCTCAGGTGTTCCCATCGCTGCTCTTATCGACGTCCCACACGCATGATTACATCGCCGACCTGCACCTCATCATTTTCGCGAAGAGTAACCGGTTGTTCGATAATATGGCCGTTTACCATTGTGCCGTTGGTGGATCCAAGATCTTCAAGAACGAGAGCGGGACCCTGCAACGTAAAACGTGCATGTGAAGCGGAAACATACGGCTCATCGACAACGATATCGGATGAGGGGGACCGTCCTATTACCACAGGTCCCAAGATATCCGCATGAAGTCCGCGCAACGAGCGAATGCCCTTCTCGACATCAACATACCAGATGGCACCATCTTTACGCTGTCCGCGCACCAATCCAATTCCCGTGCGCATAACCGCAAAGAGAAACACGTAAAGGAGGATAACAAGAAGGACGCGTCCTGCGAATAACACAAGGTCAATCATTAGTTCTCCCGGAACTCGAGGTTCACGAGACCAACGGTGATAAGGTCTCCATCGTGCAGAATAATCTCATCGACATCGATATCGTTTACAAGCGTTCCGTTTGTCGAACGCAAGTCTGCGATATGCCAATGACGACCATCATACCGCAGTTCGGCGTGGCGGCGTGAAACATTGGGATCACGCAATACCACATCTGCCTGGGAGCGCTCGCGACCGATAATGGCCGTCGGTGCTTCAACCCGATATGAACGTCCACTTTGGCGGTCTATCAGGATGCAGAAAGGAGTTTGATTCTGTGGATCAAGCGCCCGACCGGTATTGTGGCCGATTGAACGACGTGGGTCGGATGGCATCTGACGACGTTGGGTACTTGGAACAGGGGATGCCGTAGGAATGGCCGCAACGGGGGGAATGTTATCCGCAGCGCCGTCAATATTGGTAAGAACGGGCATGGGGGTTGATTCGGCGGCTGAAACTACGGGGATGGAACCTTCTGCCTCCACAAAGTCCATCGGCATTACCGCAAGACCGGCATCCGTACCGGTAAACCCGGCGGGTGGGTCGGAAGGGGACTCCGGATACAAGGGCGCATCCGGTATAGAGGGAACGGCCGCCGCCGAGACGTGCTGCAGAGGCGCCCCGGCTTGGCGAGCAGGACCATGGGGAGCTCGATTTTTATTGGGAAGAACGGCCGCTGCTCCACCGACGCTTGAATTGCCGCCGAGAAAGGCGCGTTCTTCGTCGCGGAGGCGATCGAGTGTGGTGCCGTCGACGTTCTCGGCAAAGACCGCAAATTTTCCCGATTTAAGAGACGGATCCACCATAAAGCGCACCAGCGGCGTTCCTACGAAGATGTAGTTTCTGCGCTCCGCCTGTGCAGCCACAAAGGCCGCAACTTCGGCGGTCAAATCAGCGTACAAGGGACGCATGAGCGAGTCGTCGGTAGGAGAGACCAAGATGGTATAGAGAGCCGGAGCGGTGTCTATGCCGTCAATCTCGTACGTTTCATGTTCCATCTCTTTAGCTGCACGCTTTGCGAGCTTCTTAAAAGAGAACGGCTCTGCGTATCCTTGCGGGGCAGAACCAAAGACAGAACCGATACGATCTTCAAAATCACTAATAAAGCTCATTCATATCCTCGCCTTCACGGCCGTACGAATGTGGGCCTGTCAGGACAATTACTATGCATACAAGTACACACAAGGTTACCGCAAAAATGATGGGAACCCAGCTGACACTAGGCAAAAAACTTTTATTTTCCACGTAAGAAGCTAAAAAAATCGTACCCAAAAAGAGAACAAGCCCAACGATCTGTCCGAAAACCATGCGAATACGACTTCTTTTCTTACTTACGAGCGCTGCCACGTATGATGACAAAGCACAGCCCAAACACATAATCCAAAATGAAGTCCGGCTCATGGCGGACAATAGATCAAAAAAGAGGGGAGTTGCCGCAAATTGCAGAGGCATGGCTTTTGAGAAGGCGATGCCAAAAAGATACCCAAAAGCTCCCGTAAGACATGCAGGCAGGGGTTTTAGAACCGCTCCTGCAAGTCCCGGAGCTGCAACACACATAGGGAAGAGGGCCGGAAAAAGTCCGGCACTTGTGGCAAAACGATTTGTCCTTCCTGCGAGTATCCACCATGTACCGGAGAGAAGCGTGGAGATTGCCGCAAGGGGAAACGATGTACTTGTAGGACTTATGGATGCAAGCGCATATATAAAAGCCGAAAGCACCAAAGCCGAACCTAAAGGGGTCCAGAGCGCTGCGGCTGCCGCAGACAGTACCACACCCGTGAGCTGGAAAGACAAGGATTCAGGCACCAGGGCTTTGAGCAGGGGAAATACAAGCAGCGCGGTTGTGGCGGCTGATGCGATACGTGAAAGAGCCGAGAAAAGCCAAGGATACCGAACGTCAAGCGGCAGACGGGTATCGTCTAACGGCCCGTCTTCTTCCTCTCTGGTTTGTCCTATTAATTCCCGCAAGCTCTTCTCGCCGGCGGTCCTGTCGCCCAGTTCGTATGAAAGGCTGTTACTGAACTCGGCTACATCAGCCGGTCTGCGAGCGCTGTCATAAGAGAGTGCCTGGTTCAGCTCGTCGATTGCCGCACGGGATAGGGTTGGATCTTCCGTCTCAAGCGTATGCGGTTGCTTGAGCATCTTGGTAAGAGATTCTTTTGCACTTTTACCGGCGTATATATTATGACCGGTCAGTGCTTGTCGTACTACGGCCGCAAGTGAGAAGACGTCGGCACGCTCATCGACGAGAAACCCCTCTATTTGTTCGGGAGGCATATAGCCCACGGTGCCCCCTCGCGCATCGCCGTAGCCTGTGGCGGAGGCAAGAGTGGCCATGCCAAAGTCTGCAAGCTTTACCGTACCTTGTCGGTCAATCATGACATTGGTGGGCTTGATATCCAGGTGCAGAACACCGTTTTCATGCGCATATGCAAGGGCACGTCCAAGAGAAGCGACAACATGGGCAAGCTCGTCATGGGTAAGCGTGCCGCCCTCTACACGGGCGAGTAGTTCCGAAAGATTGAGTCCGTCAACAAACTCCATAACGAGATATGCATACGTTTCATCCGATTCAAAATCGTGAACGCTCACGATATTGGGGTGTGCCAGGAGACAAGCCGTTCGCGCCTCTGCGAGCGCTTCATCAATCGTTGAAGTAAGAATGCCTTGATGAGCGGCGATATCGGTCAAGGGCATACGTTTTATTGCAACTCGGCGTTGGAGACGCGTGTCCCAACACGTGCATACGGTGCCAAACCCGCCATGCCCACAACGTGCGAGCACGCGGTAGCGGCCAAGAAGCATCTCAGGTTGACCCGTCTCAGAGTCATCAGATATCTGATCTGCAGAAACGACAGCCCTCCTGCGCTTGGTATATTGCGTAATATGAGCAGATCCGGTGTCTCTCACGGCGGCTCCTTGTGTGTTTAAAGTGTATGTGTCGCCTGTGACAAGCGTTATTTTACTCCTAAATGTTCGTTTACAAGTTTATGTAAGAATCCCATGCAAGAAAAGCAGAAAATGTAGTATTATTGCCGAGCATGCGGGCGTGGCGGAATTGGCAGACGCGTATGCTTCAGGTGCATATGGGCAACAGCCCGTGGGGGTTCAAGTCCCTTCGCCCGCACCATTTTTATATGAAGCCCCGACTTGGGGCTTTTTCTTTAGGCTTTATCGGAGTTCGACGGCTCGTCGTCGTCAAAGAGGCTCCAGTCATCATCGCTCTTCTCGTGGTTGTAATAGCGTCTTTTTGTTCTGCGCTCAAGAACAAGCGAGATAAGGAGAAAGAAGAGGATTCCTCCGCCGACAAGGCACAAAACGCCGGTTTGATCGGTAAAGAGCCATGTAAAAAGATCACCAATTGCATTCATACAAAAACTCCAAAAGAGAAGTGTTGCTTTATATCGAGCATTACAAGTATATACTTGAAAAATTGCAACCGGAAATATAACTGTGCAAAAATGGAATCTGTGCTACATCAGATACGCACCCATTGTCGTTCAAGGAGATATTGAATGCTTGACATCAAGTTTGTTCGTGAGAACCCCGATGTAATTGATGCCGCCTGTGCATCTCGTCAAAATGCCCATTGGGATCGTGAGAAATTCTTTGAGCTTGATGCCGAGCGTCGTTCGGTTATTGCTGAGGTTGAAAGTTTGCAGGCAGAGCGCAATGCCATCTCAAAACAAATCGGCCTTTTTATGCGTGAGGGTAAAAAGGATGAAGCTGAGGCAGCAAAGCAGCAGGTTAGCGCCAACAAGGAGCGCATAGCTGAGCTTGATCAGCGTCGCGGTAGCGTTGAAGAAGAGCTGACGTCGCTTGTGGCTGCGATTCCAAACATCCCGGATGAGTCGGTGCCGTATGGCGTTGATGATTCCGACAATCCTGAAGTTCGCCGCTGGGGTACCCCGACTGAATTTGATTTTGAACCTAAAGCACATTGGGATCTTGGCGTTGACTTGGGGATTATTGACTTTGATAGAGGCGTAAAGCTTGCCGGAACACGGTTCTATCTTCTTGGTGGACTTGGTGCCCGTATGGAGCGCGCGCTTATCAACTTTATGATTGACCAGCACAATAAAGCCGGTTTTAAGGAATTTTGGCCGCCGGTCATCACCAATCATGATTCGCTCTTTGGAACGGGACAGCTTCCCAAGTTTGAGGATGATCTCTATCACGTACAACCCGACCTTTACCTCATTCCAACCGCGGAGGTTCAACTTACCAATATCCATCGTGGAGAGATTCTTGACGCAGACCAGTTGCCACTTCTCTACACGGCATTTACGCCGTGTTTTCGTGAGGAAGCAGGATCGGCGGGACGAGATACGCGTGGAATTATCCGAGTCCACGAGTTCGATAAGGTTGAGATGGTAAAGTTTTCCAAGCCGGAAGATTCCATGAATCAGCTTGAGTCCATGGTTGCAGAGGCCGAGAAGATCCTCCAGTTGCTTAAACTTCCGTATCATGTGGTAACGCTTTGTACGGGAGATTTGGGATTTTCTGCGGCAAAATGTTATGACATTGAAGTGTGGCTTCCCAGCTACAACAACTATAAAGAGATTTCTTCTTGTTCAAATTGCAAGGATTTTCAAGCAAGACGTGCAGGCATCCGCTTTAAGGATCCTGCGGTCAAAGGGACACAGCTCGTGCATACATTGAATGGTTCCGGCCTTGCGGTTGGGCGTACCATGGCTGCCATTCTTGAGAATTATCAGAATGAGGACGGTTCCGTAACCGTTCCCGAAGCACTTGTTCCATACATGGGCGGTGTTGAAGTCATCCGACCCGAGGACTAAAGAAGACTTCATGAGGACTTTTGAAGCTCCATAAAAATGGCCGAAGTCTCGACGATACCTTTGTTCTCGGCAAACAAAATAGAAAATTGTTTCTGCCGGGCATGTGTGACTGTAGCGCATGTAACGCAGTCCGGAAGAGGACAGAATTTTGAGATTTCAATAGAACTTATGTTCTAAATATGCTAAAATGGGATATAGAAAACCAAGAGAGAGGAAGACGTACATGAAGCACGATATCCCAGACAAAGAAGAATTAACCATCAAGCGGGCTCAAGATGGATCTCTTACCTTGAGAGCGTATGTGTCCGGCCATCCCTCTCGGGTTGGTTTTGGTGAAGATGAGCATGTTTCTTACTTGCTGCTAGACGATACAAGCGCCCTGCAGCTCAAAGATGCTTTAGAGCCTCGGTATGGACGTCAGTCCTCTGAAGATTTATTTTGGCAGTTGGTTGCAGAGAAGACGGAATGCATTGCAGATATTCTTGATATCTGTGATGCACGGAGCATTCACTATACCTATAAGAGTTTAGGTTCTGAAAGTGATTGTTGTCTGAGAGAACTGTAAGAGGGTCATCTGTAAAAGCAACTGATATTTTGTATAAAAAAGGCTCCCGTTTGGGAGCCTTAAAATTCAATGGTGCGGCGTATAGGATTCGAACCTATGACGCCCTGATTCGTAGTCAGGTCCTCTATCCAGCTGAGGTAACGCCGCGTGCGCTAACAATATGACAGACCTGTTTGTAAAATGCAAGTGTTTTCACGAAAAAAGTTAGAGTCAATACCTGTAGGGGAGATAGAGGGAACCATTTCAGCTCCTCTGAAATGTGGTTTTGGGAAAGAGAGGTATTGAGAGGACGATAAAGAAAAGAAGAACAGTAAAAAGGAGGGCAGTATGGTTGGATAAAAATATCTCTGCCTGAGTTCATGGTAGGTTCAGACAGAGATACATGAAATTAAAATGGCGGAGAGCTGGGGATTCGAACCCCAGATGGGCTTTGGGCCCATACTCGCTTAGCAGGCGAGCACCTTCGGCCTCTCGGTCAGCTCTCCAAAGTAAGTGCTTGAGAATGATACCCCGAACTTGCGATTGTTACAACTCACTAAAAGGGCCAAGGGGGAAAATATTTCTGATATTCACGTTTTCTCGATGATTTCTGAGGGCGTTCCATGAGAAACGTCGTGCAACTTCTGATGCTGAAAGCTCTTCTTGTGGCTCAGCAAGACCTATCAGTGAGGCGAGAAATCCGATGAGTTGTTCTGCGGAGATTCCATGAGCCTTAAAAGAGCCTAGGTCAAGATCTTTGTCTCTTTTTGAAAGTCGTCTGCCACTGCCGTCAACAAGGAGAGGTACATGGGCATACGTTGGTGTCTTGTAGCCAAGGAGGTGTTGCAAATAGATTTGACGTGCAGTCGAAGAAAGGAGGTCGCATCCTCTGACCACCTGTGTGACTCCCATGTCTGCGTCATCCACGGTAACTGCCAGTTGATACGCAATCACGTTGTCGCTGCGCTGAACAAGAAAATCACCGCACGTACAGGCAAGATTTTCTCGGTAGGTTCCATATACCAAGTCGGTGAAGGTAATAAGAGACGCGGGATTGTCTGAAGGTGGAACTTTAAGACGTGTTGCGGCTGCTTTATGAAGAAGACGTTTTTCTCGCTCTTCTTCCGAAAGGTTGCGACAAGTTCCCGGATACGGGTGCATTTGGTCAGAAGCGTGCGGTGCAGTTGCCGCATGGAGGTCGGCTCGTGAACAAAAGCAGGGGTAGAGAAGGTCTTTTGACTTCAGTTTTGTAAGCGCATCAAGGTATAACTCTTTGCGGTCGCTTTGGAAAAAGGGGCCCGCATCCCAAGTGAGTCCAAGCCACTGAAGATCTTCCATGAGAAGAGAGGCCGTATGTGGATTTTGAGCACGAGGATCAAGGTCTTCAATACGAAGAACGATTTTCCCTCCTTCTGACTTTGCCGCCGACCATGCGATAAGTGCCGAGAAAACATTGCCGAGATGCATGCGACCAGAAGGAGACGGCGCAAATCTTCCTATAACAGTACTCATGGTTGTTAGAGCTCCATGGCATAGATATATGCAGAAACGGAGTTGTCTTGATCGGGGAAAACATCGGCGGATGAGATTTGTTCCAAGCCCTTGTAGTCGTAAAAATCAACATCACAGCTGTCGTCAGTGGCAAGGAAGAAGCCACTTGCATGCTGCGTTCTGAAGTAATCAATGGCGAGGGCAAAAAGGCGTCCTCCAATACCTTTACCTTGTTCATGCGGATCAATACAAAGGAGGGTAACTTCCCATGTTGAGCGCGGATCGTCAGAGTTTCTGAATGCATCAATAAGCTCAGCTTCGGCCTGAATATACTGAGCGCCCAGCTGAAAGTAGTCTGATTCGATTTCTGTATCTGCAACATCTTGAGCAGACACCTCAATGATGCGCCAGGGCTTATTTTCTGGATACGCCGTACCATCGCCTGCAAAAATCAGACCCACAACAGCACCGTTCTTCTCGGCTACATAGAGGAATTTGGAAACGGAAAGAAAGTAAGAGGCATCAATATGACCCGATAGAAATGATTCTTCATGTGACCCATCTGCATACCAGACGCGGGCAATGAGGCGACAGATTTGGTCAAAATCTGTGGGGACAAATGGACGATATATGATTTGCTGCTCTTGACTTTCATGGTTGGACGCCATAAAACCTCCTTGCTGGGAGACAGATGTGTCTTGCATATTATAAGTTCATTTCAAAACCCATATGAGCCGCACAAAATCGCAAGGGACTGGTAGGCTTTAGAAAGAAGGCTCGTAAACGCTATGCACAATTTGGAAAATAGGGAGAAGAGCTATGTCTTTTGGTGTGATTAAGCGCGCGTTAATTTCGGTAACGGATAAGACGGGAATTGTTGAGTTTGCGCAAGTTCTTGAGTCAGAATTTGGCGTCGAGATAATATCTACCGGTGGTACTGCTCGCGTACTTAAAGAAGCCGGAGTGAAAGTCATTCCCATCGAGACGTATACGGGCTTTCCCGAGATGATGGACGGTCGCGTGAAAACACTTCATCCTCGGGTACATGGCGGGCTTTTATGCCGTCGCGATAACCGTGACCATATCGCCGATGCCCAGGCTCATGATATCGGCATGATTGATTTAGTTTGTGTCAACTTGTACGAGTTTGAAAAGACGGTTGAAAACCCTCACGTTACGTTCGCCGATGCTATCGAGCACATTGATATCGGTGGTCCGTCAATGCTTCGGTCGGCTGCAAAGAACAATGATTTTGTAACGGTTGTGAGTGATCCTGCGGATTATTCGGCTGTTTTGACAGAGATGCGTGAAAATGGCGGTGCCACAACGCGTGATACTCGGCGTCGGCTGGCACTCAAAGTTTTTCAAACAACCGCAGCATATGATGGTGCGATAGCTGCCTATCTCTCAGGTGTCATTACGACAGAAAAAGAAGAGGGTTCTGAGGCTGCAGTGGAAAGCACGGAAAAGTTCCCTCGGATATTCACTATTGAGGCAACGAAAGAGCAAGATCTTCGCTATGGCGAAAACCCACAGCAGTCTGCGGTGTTTTATCGGTTGCCCGATGCGTCTGAACACTCACTGGCAAGGGCTCAACAAATACAGGGCAAACCTCTTTCCTACAATAATCTGCTGGATACGGATGCCGCATGGACGGCCGTGCGAGAATTTAGCGAGCCGGCAGTGATCATTTTGAAGCACCAAAATCCGTGTGGCTCAGCTGTGGCTGAAAATATTGTTGAAGCATACGATCGAGCCTTTTCGTGTGATCCAACTTCCGCATTTGGAGGTATTATTGCGGCAAATCGAGAAATCCCGCTTGAGTTTGTAGAGCATTTTGCTGACATTCAAAAGCAGTTTGTTGAGGTACTTATTGCCCCGAGTTATACTGCGGAAGCCCGAGAGAGATTGAGTAAGAGGAAAAACCTGAGAGTACTTGCCACCGGCGGCATTACCCACGGCGGTGGACTTGAGGTTCGCACTGTTGACGGAGGTCTTTTAGTTCAGGACCTTGACCTTGCTTGCGAGGATGCCAAGACGTTTAGCGTACCTACCAAACGCCAGCCAACATCTGACGAGCTTGATGACCTTCTGTTTGCGTGGAAAGTTTGTAAAACCGTGAAGTCAAATGCCATTCTCATCGCAAAAGACCGTATGGGACTCGGGATGGGGCCCGGACAGCCCAATCGAGTTGACGCTGCTCTTCTCGCGTGTGAACGGGCAGAACAAGCTTGTGAGCGCAGAGGGATTGCGCCGGTTGGCTTAGTTGCAGCATCAGACGCGTTCTTCCCCTTTAGAGATAACGTGGATACCTTGGCCGCCCATGGAGTCACTGCCATTATCCAGCCGGGAGGCTCGGTAAGAGACGAAGAGTCGATTGAAGCTTGTAACGAGCACGGTATTGCCATGGTATTCACCGGCGTTCGCCATTTCAGACATTAATGAGAGTTTCGGGGACGTATATGGATACGGAAGAATTACGGGCAGCGCAAGAATTTAAAGCGGATGCACCTTCGCTGGTTTGTCGTTGGAGGCTTTCAGGAGGAACTCTTCCTCTTGAAAACCGTCATCTTCGGGCGCTTGGAAAGCGTGCGGTTGGGGGGCATACCGTCTCTCCTCATTTGATTGCCTGGGCCAAACAGCATATCGAAGGAACCCTTAAGGAAGGCTCTTTGGAACATCCTGATGGGGTGCTGATGCTTGTGCTTGACAAGACCGGTAAAGCGGCCATGGCGGTGGGTCCTTATGAGGCGCTGCGCAAAACTTCACTTCTTTCTCTGTCCCGTCGGGCACAGACTGCCCAGAAAGAGGGGGCGGAGACAAACTGTGCACCGGAGACCCTGTGGATTGTAAAAGACGGACGGTTTGAGGTTGATGCTCTTGCCAAGGAGATCTTCTCCGGTGCCACATCGCTTGTGCTTGACCTTCTCGCTACGCGTAAATGTTCCGTCTCATTCAATAAAGACCTTGTAAAAGAGGTTCTTTCAGGTGAGAAGTCCTTTGATGAAGCGTTTCTTGTTTCGGACGAACACGGCATTGTTCAAGCTGATGAGGCGAAGGGCCCGGTAGGAGAAAAACTCAAATTGGATTTGCAGAAGCTGTATGCCGTAGCAAAAGGAAAAAATTGATATTGCAGGTAGTAATTCCTACTAAAAAATAGGGATTACCATCGGCGGATTTCTGACATCTTTTGATATCAATTTGGGTAATAATGAGAAGAAGTATGCGACCCTTGTAGGCCATGCCGAAGATGGTGTTGATGTGTACATACGACAGTGTGTGGGCTCAGCAAAATGCTTTGGTTACCCAGGGTCAACAGCTATAGGATCGTGTCGCATTACAAAGTGCCTGCAGAGATTGGAATCTGCAGATAAAACAAGGAGAGGATATGGCGAGAAAGTTTAAGTCCATGGATGGTAACAACGCGGCGGCGTATGTGTCGTATGCGTTTACCGAGGTAGCGGGAATTTATCCCATTACTCCATCCAGCCCAATGGCCGACTATGTCGATCAGTGGTCAGCTCAGGGTGTCAAGAACATCTTTGGGTCAACCGTTAAGGTTGTCGAGATGCAGTCCGAGGCGGGTGCAGCCGGTGCCGTTCATGGTTCCCTTGGTGCAGGAGCGCTTACCACAACGTATACTGCATCACAAGGCCTGCTTCTGATGCTCCCAAATATGTATAAGATTGCCGGTGAGCAGTTGCCGGGCGTCTTCCATGTTTCGGCGCGTACCGTTGCAACTCATGCACTGAACATCTTTGGTGACCACTCAGACGTTATGGCGTGTCGCCAGACGGGCTTTGCAATGCTTGCAGAAGGCAATGTCCAAGAGGTTATGGATCTTGCTCCGGTCGCCCATCTGTCCGCCATTGAGGGCAAGGTTCCTTTCCTCAATTTCTTTGACGGCTTCCGTACCTCGCATGAGATTCAGAAAGTTGCCGTTTGGGATTATGATGACCTCGCGGAGATGTGCGATATGGATGCCGTCCAGGCATTCCGCGACCATTCCCTGAATCCTGAGCATCCGCATTCTCGCGGTTCTCACGAGAACGGTGACATCTTCTTCCAGCACCGTGAGGCATGCAACTCCGTGTATGACGAGCTCCCGGCAATTGTTGAAAGCTATATGAATAAGATCAACGCAAAGCTTGGATCTGATTATGGCCTCTTTAACTACTATGGTGCACCGGATGCCGATCGCGTCGTCATCTGCATGGGTTCTTTCTGCGATACCTTGGAAGAGGTTATCGACTACCTCAATGCGCATGGCGAGAAGGTCGGTCTTGTGAAGGTTCGCCTGTATCGTCCATTCTCGGTGAAGCATTTTGTTGACGTTCTTCCTGAGACGGTCAAGAAGATTGCCGTCATGGATCGTACCAAGGAGCCGGGTTCTGTCGGTGAGCCTCTGTATGAGGATGTCGTTTCTGCACTGTATGAAGCCGGAAAAGGTAATCTCACCGTTGTCGGTGGCCGCTATGGTCTTGGCTCTAAAGATACGCCACCTGCGTCCGCATTCGCTATCTTTGAAGAGCTCAAGAAGGATCAGCCTCGTCATGAGTTTACGGTTGGTATTGTGGACGATGTTACCAACCTGTCTCTGCCCGAAGATCCGGATGCTCCCAATACCGCAGCCGAAGGAACCATCGAGTGCAAGTTCTGGGGTATTGGTGGCGACGGTACGGTTGGTGCCAACAAGAACTCCATCAAGATCATCGGCGACCATACCGACAAGTACGTTCAGGCGTATTTCCAGTATGACTCCAAGAAGACCGGCGGTGTCACCATCAGCCACCTGCGCTTCGGCGATCACAGGATTCGCTCTCCGTACTATGTCACCAAGGCAGACTTCGTGGCGTGCCACAACCCCGCGTATATTACCAAGGGTCTTAAGATGGTACGCGACGTCAAGCCCGGCGGAACCTTCCTCGTAAACTGCCAGTGGGATGCCGAAGAGTTCTCTCATCACTTCCCGGCAGAGGCAAAGCGTTATGTTGTTAAGAACAACATCAGCGTGTATCTCATTAACGCCATCGACCTTGCCAAAGAGATTGGCATGGGTAAGCGCACCAACACCATTCTTCAGTCGGCATTCTTTGCCCTTGCAAAGGTTCTGCCTGAGGAAGACGCACTGAAGTACATGAAGGACGCCGCAACGCATTCATACCTGAAGAAGGGCCAGAATGTCGTTGATATGAACCACAAGGCAATCGATGCCGGCGCTACCGCATTCAAGAAGATTGAGATTCCTGCTGACTGGGCAGATGCTCAGGATGCGCCTAACCCCATCTCTCTTGAGGGTCGTGCGGCTCTTCTGAAACAGGTTCAGGAAATCATGAATCCCGTGTCCCGCATGGAAGGCGATTCTCTACCTGTTTCCGTGTTTAAGGATCATGCTGACGGCCAGTTTGAACTTGGCGCAGCGGCATACGAGAAGCGCGGCATTGCCGTTATGGTTCCTCGTTGGGATGACACCAAGTGCATCCAGTGCAACCAGTGCGCCTATGTCTGCCCTCACGCAGCCATCCGTCCCTTTGTCCTCACCGGCGAAGAGGTCGCTGCCGCTCCTGCAGCTGCAGTCTTTAAGGATGCCGTCGGCCCCAAGGCCAAGGGCATGAAGTTTGAGATTGCCGTTTCTCAGTTTGACTGCACCGGCTGCTCCAACTGCGTATATATCTGCCCGGCTGATGCGCTTACTATGGTTGCTGCCGAAGAAGAGCAGCCTAAGCAGGAGATCTTTGATTATTCTGTCGCACATGTTGCCGAGAAGCCCGAACTTGTCGCAAACAACGTTAAGGGCTCCCAGTTTAAGAAGCCGCTTCTTGAGTTCTCCGGCTCTTGCGCCGGCTGCGCTGAGACCAGCTACGGCCGTTTGGTAACCCAGCTCTTTGGCGATCGTATGTATATCTCCAATGCAACGGGCTGCTCGTCCATCTGGGGTAACCCTGCGTCTTGCTCGCCCTTTACAACCGATGCTTATGGCCATGGTCCCGCATGGAACAACTCGCTGTTTGAGGACAATGCCGAGCATGGTATGGGTCTTATGCTTGGCCACCAGGCAGAGCAGAAGCACCTCTTGGACGTTGCCCAAAGGCTCTCCGAGTCTTCCGAGGCAAGTCAGGCACTCAAGGATGCGGCTCAGGCATGGATCAATTCCGTGTCTGATGCGGCACTGAGTAAGCAGGCTGCCGAGGCTCTCGTAGCCGAGCTTGGCTCGTCCAATACCCCTGAAGCTGCAGAGCTTCTCGCCAATAAGAGCTACCTCACCAAGAAGTCCTTCTGGATCTTCGGTGGCGACGGTTGGGCATATGATATCGGCTTTGGTGGCCTTGACCACGTACTCGCCTCCGGTGAGGACATCAACGTGTTCGTCTTTGACACTGAGGTATATTCCAATACGGGCGGACAGGCTTCCAAGGCTTCTCGTCTCGGCCAGGTTGCACAGTTTGCAGCCGCAGGTAAAGATGTGAAGCAGAAGAATCTTGCTGAAATTGCCATGACATATGGATATGTGTATGTGGCACAGGTATCCATGGGTGCAAACCTTGCTCAGACGTTGAAGGCAATTGCTGAGGCCGAGGCATATCCTGGACCATCGCTCATCATTGGATACTCTCCATGCGAGATGCACTCCATCAAGGGCGGAATGGCTCATGCACAGGAAGAGATGAAGAAAGCCGTGGAGACAGGATATTGGAACCTCTATCGCTTCAATCCTTCCGCGCCGGTGGGTAAGAAGTTCACGCTTGATTCCAAGGCACCTGCCGGTGGCTATCAAGAGTTCCTCATGAATGAGGCTCGCTATAGCCGTCTGACCCGTGAGTTCCCCGAGAACGCTGATAAGCTGTTTAAGGAGAATGAGGCTGCGGCAATGGCTCGCTATGACCACCTGGTTCGTCTCAAGGCGCTCTACGCTTCCGAGACTGATAGCGAGGAAGAAAAGAAGAACTAGCACAAAAGCAATCTGTGACATAAAGCTTTAGTTGCAGAGAGCTACGAGTTTATACGCGTGACCGGGCCGGAGAGAGATCTCAGGCCCGGTTGCTCGTTCAAAGTAGGCGCGGAGCAAGACAAAAAGTTCAAAGTTTGAAAAAAGACCCCCATGTGGGCTAGGCATATAGAGGACACTAAAGTATAGTAACCACAGAGGTGTATTTACTGACAAACGGAGGGTAACATGCAAGATTCGTCTTACAAGACAAGTCGTGTCGTCATTGCTCTTGGCGGAAACGCCTTAGGAGATACTCCAGAAGAGCAGATTAAACGCGTGAGGGAGGCTGCCCCCACGATCCTGAGAGTTATCGAGCAAGGAAACGAGATCATTATCACGCACGGTAATGGTCCCCAGGTCGGAATGATTCAGAAGGCATTTGCGCTTGCCCATGATGAAGATGCATCTATCCCACAGATTGATTTGCCGGAATGCGGCGCAATGTCCCAAGGGTATATTGGGTATCACCTGCAGCAGGCGATCGGTGCATCCATGCACAAGGCATATAAGAGATGGCACGTTGCATCGGTCGTGACTCAGATTGAGGTTGATCCGGAAGATCCTGCTTTCAAAAATCCCACAAAGCCCATTGGCCAGTTTATGAATAAAGAGCAGATGGAAGCAGAGAAAGAGCTGCATCCTGAGATGAGCTTTATTGAGGATTCGGGTAGAGGATATCGCCGTGTTGTGGCATCCCCGGAGCCAAAGAAGATTGTTGAGTACGAGAGTATTCTGAATCTTTTGGACAATGAGTTCATCGTTATCGCGTGCGGCGGCGGTGGAATTCCTGTTGTAAGAGACTACTCCGACAAGGGCGCGTATAAGGGCATTGCTGCGGTTATTGACAAGGATATGGGCGGCGAGCTTTTGGCCGAGGATTGCCAGGCAGATACCCTGGTACTTTTGACGGCCGTTGACCATGTTGCCATCAACTTCGGTAAGCCCGATCAGAAGGATCTTGAGTCCATCACGTGCGAAGAGGCAAAGAAGTACCTTGCTGAGGGACAGTTTGGCAAGGGCTCGATGGAGCCAAAGATTCGTGCGGCCATCAAGTTTGCAGAATCTCGTCCCGGCCGTGTGTGCATCATCGGGTCTCTCGAAAAAGCATCCGAGGCCATGGCCGGTCTTTCAGGCACACGCATTAGCCTGTAAGGCATCAACGTATAGCGTTTCATACGCCTCCCGGAATCTTCGGGAGGCGTTTTTTAGACCCTCCGTCAAAACACGAGGCAGAGGATGGGTCATGAGTGTAAGCGGGTATGGGCATAAGAGGGGTATGAGCGTGAGGGGATTAAAATCTTCCTGCAATTTCCGTGTCGAGAAGCCCTTGGAGTCAAAGCTCTTCTCGGCGCATGGTAAAATAGCATCTCTGAACTGAAAGTTTGACAGAAGAGAGAGTAATCGTGAGCAAAATTCGAAGCAGATTCTTTCCGCTTGCTTTTCTCGCAGCAAAAACAACCATTAAAGCTCTTGATCTTACCGGACATGCCGGCGGTACATTGCCCGGAGCCATTGCCGAGGCTATCGACCCTGCCTTTTTAGGCGATATCGCTAAGCCGGATCAAGTGATATTCATCTCGGGAACCAACGGGAAAACAACCACAAATAACCTGCTCAATGATCTGCTTGCAGATAACGGATATCATACGGTTACCAATCGTGTGGGAGGCAATATCTCAAGCGGTTTTGCAAGTTCATTTGCGCGAAACGCCACGTTTGGAGGCAAGGTAAAGAGTAAGCTGGCCGTTATGGAGTTCGATGAGCTGTCCGGCCCGCGAATTTTCCCCTTTTTTCAGCCGGATATCCTTGCGGTTACCAACCTTTTTAGGGATACCTTTTCCAGGAGCGCTACGCCCGATTTTGTCTTCGACGTTATGAATACCGGCATCCCTTCAGGAACGCACCTTATTCTCAATGCAGACGATATGATTTCGTGTCGGCTGGCTCCTCAATGCGAGCATCGCACGTACTTCTCGGTTGCGCATTTGGCGGAGGACACTCAGGAACCCGTGGGAATCGTAAGTGATTTAACGGCCTGTCCTTTGTGCGGAGGTAAGCTTCGGTGGGATTATGCGCACCTGCGCCACCTTGGTCGGGCTACGTGTGAATCATGCGGGTTTACCAATCCAAAACCTGACTATGAGGTTATTTCGGTTGATCGGTTACAACATCTCTTTACCGTGCGAGAGAACAGCGCACCAGGAGCTCCAACGTATACCTATACGCTGAACAGCTATTCTATCGTTAATCTTTACAACTTACTGACGTGTATTGTGGTTGCTCGCGAGATGGGCCTTACGCCGGAACAGATTGCCACCTCTCTGGCACATGGTATCAATATCACAGAGTCTCGCTACAACGAGATTGACTACAGAGGTCATCGTCTCATCAGCATGGCGTCCAAAGGGGAGAACGATACGGCAACCTCGGTCACGCTTGATATTTTGCGTCGACAGCCGGGAGATAAGGCCATCATCATTATGATTGCCGATGCATATATGGCAAAAGCAAAAGACCAGACGGAGTATATCGGTTGGTATTACCAAACAGACTTTGAGGTACTTCAAGATCCAAGCGTGAAGCAGGTCATTCTTTACGGAGATACCTCACTTGACCTGCTTGTTCGTCTCAGATTTGCAGGCATTGATCCCAAAAAGACGTTTGTTGCCTCAACTCCGGAAGAAACCGCTGATCTCGTTGACCTGAATAAGGTGCAGCATGTGTTTTATGCACATGGTCTCTACAACGGTGGCATTGCCGATGTAAGCCGACAAAAGATTTTGGATTGCCTAAAGAATATGGAGGCTCTCCATGAGTAAGTTGGAAACCAAAGTTGAGATTCTCTATCCTGAATATGGTAACCAGGGCGGCGACAACGGCAATTATATGTACGTGGAAGCATGTCTGTCTCCGGAGCATATTGTTTCCACCACCCACGATAGCAAGCCTTACTTTGCCGAGCATACTCCTTCAGGTATTGTGCTTGGCGGTATGACGGAGGCACAACAAGAGTTTGTGCTTAAACGCCTTATGCCGTATAAAGAGCGGCTGTCAGAGCTTGCCGATGCGGGCGTCCCCATGATTTTTGCGGGGAATGCCGCCGATCTTCTCGGCAAAGAGATTGTCAATCCCGACGGGTCACGTATCGCAGGCCTCGGTCTGTTTGACTACACCACCACGCGATATATGCCGCGTCGTTTTCATGACGTGCAGGTTGGTACGTTTGAACCGGGCAATGGCGAGAAGCCCTTTGAAGTGGTTGGCTTTAAGATGCAGTTTACGTTGACCGAGGGTGATAATTCTTCTTCGTACTTCATACGGAACTCTACCGGATTTGGAATCAATAAAGAAAGCAAGCTCGAGGGATTTCGCCGGGGTAACTGCATTGCTACGTGGATTATTGGACCGCTGCTTCCTCTTAATCCATATCTTATGCGTTGGTTTTTGGATACCATGGGCGAGAAGGAGACACCTCTGGCGTTTGAGCAGGAAGCCGTTGCGGCATACGAGAAACATCTTCGCGAGATGGTGTATCCGGGAATGCACCTGCATTACTAAATTGGCCTGCAAAGTTGTTGGCGTTACTATGACAGTTGATATAAAAGTGTAAAGTTTGCCCTCTTGGGATCAAGAGGTTACTATAGTTTGTAGTGCAACTAAATGATGGTATGTTTTGCTTTATGTAAGGGGTTATGTTGTCAAAGCGCGTACGACAATCTACGGAAAATACGTTTGAGAAAACACGTCACATTGCTCGTATTGGTATGATTGCTGCAGTATACGCAGCTTTTACCCTCATTACCATTTTGTTTTTAGGAAGTCTTGCATGGGGTCCCATCCAGTTCCGTATCTCAGAGGCTTTGACGGTACTGGCTCTGTTTACTTTTGACGCGGTTCCGGGGCTGACTCTTGGCTGCGTGATTGCCAACGTTGCAAATATGGCTCTTTCCGGTACCGGAGCCCTTGGCTTGCTTGACGTTGTATTTGGATCGCTTGCCACATGCGTAGGTGCGTTCATTACGTGGAAGATGAGAAAAAGACCACTTTTGGCACTTTTGGGGCCGGTTCTTGCAAATGCAGTAATTGTCCCGGCGTACCTCCCTATTCTTCTCAAAGGCATCGGGTTTTACACCATTCCGTTTACGGATATTGATCTTGAGACTTCGTATATGCTGATGTATCTTTTTGGACTGTTTACGACAGGCCTTGGTGAGGCGGTTGTCCTCTATATACTTGGACTTCCACTTGTGCGTGCACTCAAGAAGACTCCATTACCGGCATCTCTTGAGGAGCCTGAGGGTATGCAGATTTCGGTATGAAGAGATTTTTAACGTACACGACGCGTACAAAACATATCGCGTTCATTTTTATATGCTTTGTGTTTTTGGTCCTTCTTACGCTGGGAGTCATTTTCGATAATCTCGTTGCGGCGATGGCGGCAGGAGCGGGCTTTGCCATGCTCGTCATTTTAAGTGGCACCATGATGCCTTCGCCGGATACCGATCACTCTCAAGCAACGGAGCGAACACTTGATGTGGCGTCGCAGACACTTAAAAACCTCCGCAGTGGATTAAATGCAGAAAGTGCCCCTATTATCTGCTCTTTATTGTTGCCGCAGACGTCTGCAGCTGCAATAGGACTAACCGATCGTGAGCATGTACTTGGATTTGAGGGAGATATTCCAACCACGCACCTTCCGGGATCACGTATATCCGGTCCCACCTCCGAGGTGCTTGCGAGTTGTCGTATGGAGACATTTGTGTCGATTGATAGCCGCCAACAAGTGTTGAAGCGCAAGGGTGCTACTCGCGGAAGCGCTTTCGGTATTATCGTTCCTCTGATGGTGCAAGATAAGGCGGTAGGCGCCATCAAGCTGTACTATCGTCGCGGAATTGATATTGATCGGACGCAACTTGCGATTGCGGAAGGCTTGGGGCAGCTCCTCTCAACACAGCTTTCTTCCTATGAACTCGATCGACAGGCAGAGCTTACCGCTCGGGCGGAAGTGAAAGCATTGCAGGCTCAAATCAATCCACACTTTTTGTTCAATACACTGAATACCATTGCTTCTTTAACACGCACCGATCCCGAAAAAGCGCGTAATCTGCTTCGTGAGTTTGCCGGACTGTACCGCAGGACTCTTGAGAGCTCCGCCGATGCACTTATTCCGCTTTCGCAGGAACTTACGCAGGTACGCAGCTATCTCACCATCGAGAAGGCTCGATTTGGAGAGAAGCGTATTATTGAAAGCGAACACGTAGAGGCGGGATGTGAGGATATTCTCGTCCCTTCCTTTTTGGTGCAGCCCATTGTTGAAAATGCGGTACGGCATGCCATGCGAGATGAGGGACCATTGCATATTGACGTGCACGTTGCCAGCGATGGGGGCGATATTCTCATTGCCATAGCCGATGACGGCCTGGGTATGGAAGAAGATCAGGTCAAAAATCTTTTGACTGCACAAGACGACGAATATCCTTCACGCGCGCAAAAAGGAACGGGCATTGCTCTGAGAAACGTGCTTGAACGTGTGGAGCGTTTCTATGATCAGGGCTCCGGTGTTGAAATCCTTTCCAAATTGGGTAAGGGTACTTGTGTAACTTTAAAGCTTGCAGGCGCTGCTGAACAAAAAGGGTTGTTCATAGAGCATGACGCCACACGGTACGTATAGTAATAGGGGGCTTACGGTATGCGTGCAATGATCGTTGATGATGAAGCTCCGGCTCGTTCTGAGTTGAAGTATTTGTTGGAAGAATCGGGCCGCGTTGATCTCATAGTTGAAGCAACGAGTGCACGTGAAGCAGTCGAGAAGCTCATGGAAGTTCGGGTCGATGTCATGTTCTTGGACATCTCCATGCCAAAGACCAACGGCATGCAACTTGCTGAAGCCCTCCATAAGCTGAAGAATCCACCGCAGGTTGTTTTTGTGACGGCGTATAGCGAATATGCACTGGATGCCTTTGGGGTAGATGCTACGGACTATTTAATGAAGCCCGTTGAAACGGATCGTCTTGCGCAGGCACTTGATAAGATTGTTGAACACATAAAACCTTTGAATCTTCCGGTAAGTGTAGAGAGAATCCCCGTTGTTAAAAGCGGCAGTAAGGTTTTGGTTCCCATTGATCAAATACGCTTTATTGAAGCAAAAGACGATTACTCCTGCATCTATACCGAGACCGATCGGTTCCTCTCGACAATTTCTCTGCAGAAACTTGAAGATCGTTTAGTGGGACACGGCTTTTTCCGTATCCATCGTAGCTATATTGTAAATTTAGAGTATGTTGCAGACGTGGAAGTTATATCTGCCGGTATCCTACAACTTACTATTCAAGGTTTTGAGGACAAACACATCTCGGTTTCACGTCGTCGTGTAGTTGCCCTTAAACGGGCTCTTGGTATATAGAAAGAGCTTTACGGGTACGATTGCTCAATCTTGAGTAGCACGTGATGGCAATTTAACAGGAAGAACAGTATATGTCACTAGTACGATACGACATTATTTCAGATACGCACGGATATTTATCGGCTGAGTTATTGGAAGCACTTCAGGGCGCTCATTGCATCGTGCATGCAGGCGATATAACCTCGCTTGAAGACTACAAAACCCTTCAGGAAATCGCTCCCGTACGGATGTGTTTGGGTAACAATGACTTTGCATATGACTACGGTCCTATGGTGCGCAAAAAGGTATTTTTCTATGCAGACGGACTCAAATGGGAGGTTTGCCATTATCGTGAGCGCCTGGACCTTATGAGATGTGACGTTGCCATCTGCGGACACACGCATCGCCCTTTTATCGAGAAGGACGAATGGACTGATACTTTGGTCATAAACCCGGGAAGTCCAACATTTCCTCGAGGACCGCAGGGGCCTACGATAGGACGGATTTTTATTGATGACGTTGCCCAGAAAATCGTAGAGGCGAAAATCATTCAGTTAGGCGAAAAGGACAGCCTTTCCACGCGCAAGGTAATGAGCGGTCTGTTTTCTTCTAAGTCTTAAGAAGTGCGGACAGGAGTTTTAGTCCACGGGAGGCTCTTTTGGTTGGCGTATCAGTGCGGGTACCATAAGCTTGGTGAAAAGAACCAACCAGACAAGGGCAAGCGAATAACCGCCGAGGACATCTGAGGCGTAGTGTACCCCCAGATAGATGCGGCTTATACCAATCATGACGATAATGAAGGCAAACGAAAAGCAAAAGAGCCAGCGCTGGAGACGGTCTTTTTCATAGTGCCAAACCAGCCAGATAAGAAAACCGTAAAATGCCATTGAAAACATCGAGTGGCCGGAAGGAAAGCTGTAGCCCGTTTCCACAACCAAGCGGAAACCATCCGGACGGGGACGCTGCACGATTGCCTTGAAGATGAGGTCAACCGCCAAGGCACTGGCAAGGTTGATGGATGCAAGGCGGCCTACGTTGGGACCGGGTGCGAACGCGGCAACTACGATCAACATGACGATAACCGTAACCGGACTTGCAAGACCAGAAAAGCCCTCCATAATCCCGGTAAGCCAGGGTGTGCGCAGATGTACCACTATAAGGCGGTATGCAAATCTATCAAGACCTATGACATCGCCGGCGGTGACGTCAATGAGCAGGAGCACGAAAATGGTAGCGGCAAGGACAAGAACTCCAACCGAAAGACTTGCGCGAAGCTTGGATAAGATAATGTGGCGACGAATGCCTTTCAGCTGTCCGGTCTTCTCGGAATCTGTCGTTGCAAGAACAGAGAGATCCTGGGTCTTATCGCCCTCGGAGGAGAAGGCATCCTGTGATATATGAGTATCTGTACGTCCTGACACATACGCCCCTTACAAGAAGCGGCGCGCCGAAAAGACGTGCCGCTGTGGTGTTTCTATTTTATCAGTACTTGCAGGTATACAGAAACATAACCCAGAGAGCAAGAAGAACTTAAAGATTTGCGGTAAGTTCCGAGACAAGATCAGACTTGGGGAGGTTTCCGACCATAGTATGAACGGGCTCGCCACCCTTAAAGAGAATGAGCGTTGGAATGGACACAATACGGAACCTCGTGGCAAGATCGGGCTCATCGTCAACATTGACCTTATAAACGCTGAGCTTATCGGACATTTCTTCGCCGACCTGCTCTACAACAGGGCCAAGTGCTCGGCAAGGTCCGCACCAAGAAGCCCAGAAGTCTACAAGGACAGGCTTGTCTGCGGAAGCGAGAACAGAGTCAAACTCTGCAGTAGTGAGTTGCTGTGCCATAAAGATACCTCCTGTTTTGCGTGGCTTTTGTGCCCCGCGTTTTGTCGTTACTGGCCTTATCCCCAAAATGGACAATGCCATACATAGAGTTGCCCAAATTGTCAAAACCGTGCATAGTAGAAACGTCTGGAAGGGGCATATATGCCAAGCAAAAGGGTTATGCGCAAAGAAATTATCGTTGCCAAGGCAACAAAAGAGCTGGAAGACCTTATTAATCAGGAGGTCCGTATGGAAGGGAATGCCTTTGCACCGGTTTTGTTCGTTAAGGGTGCAGATTTTACACCAGACGAGCTTACGGCTCTGCGGGCCTCGCTTGAGAGACTTGGCTATGCTCCGGAAGATTGGATATCACTTTCTACAACGTCAGACCATCTGGCTCCGCTGCCTACTGCGCTTGTACGACAAGCGGTCATGACAATAGATCCGGATACGGTGTTTATTTGTGACGACTTAGCTTTAGAGTCGTTTCGATCCGCATTTAGTACCGAGCTCGTTACACAATCTACGGAAAAAGCGGCGTTTCTTATTCCCGGGCTGGTAGTACATGTTCTTGGAATGCGCGTGTTAAACCTTGATAACTTTGCAGGTGCATTGGGAGATTCTCATGAAAAACAGGTGCGGTGGGCGTATCTCAAACAGGTTCCGCCACAAGGAGAACCATATTAATACTACGATTTAACTAGATTCAGACGGCCATGCGGTCTATCCTTAAAGCAGTATGCAACCAAAGGAGATCTCATGGCCGTACAAACTGCTCCCACACATAAACCCGTTGATCCCACTCAAACTAAAGCTTGGGAGGCACTTCAGGCACGCTATCAGGAGCTTACTCAAAAAGGAATTGATTTACGCACGTGGTTTGCACAAGACTCTACGCGCACTTCTCGCCTAACGTTTACGCTTGACGAGTTTCAGATAGATCTCTCAAAGAATCTTGTTGACGAGAAGACCCTTCAGCTGCTGTGTGAGCTTGCCCGTGAGGTGGGTCTTGAAGAGCGTCGTGCCGATATGTATAGCGGAAAGCACGTCAATACAACAGAGGATCGTGCGGTTTTGCATACGGCGCTGCGACGTCCCGCTGACCAGATTGGTACATTTGTCGTAGATGGCCAGGATACCGTGGCCGATGTGCGTCATACGCTTGAGAGGATGTATGCCTTTTGTGACCGGGTACGCTCGGGCGAGTGGAAAGGCGTTACGGGAAAATCGATAAAAACCATCGTCAGTATTGGTATTGGCGGCTCTGATTTAGGCCCTGTGATGGTCTATGAAGCGCTTCGCCCATACGCCGATACTGACATTACCGCGCGCTTTGTGTCCAACATTGACCCTTCGGATTTGGTTGAGAAAACACGCGGCCTTGATCCTGAGACGACACTCTTTATTGTGGTTTCTAAGACTTTTACGACGCTTGAAACGCTGACAAATGCTCGCAGTGCTCGCACATGGCTTCTTGAGGCGTTGCAGAAGGCGGGTGCCATTGATGGTTCCGGCCAACAGCAAGCCGAAGCAATTCGTAAACACTTTGTGGCCGTATCTACCGCTTTGGATAAAGTGGAAGACTTCGGAATTGATCCGGACAATGCGTTTGGTTTTTGGAATTGGGTAGGCGGCCGCTATTCCGTTGACTCTGCGGTTGGTTTGGCAATTGCCCTGACGTATGGCCCCGAGCGCTTCGAAGAGTTTTTGCATGGCTTCCACTTTGTAGACAATTACTTCAAAAACACTCCGCTTGAGCAAAATGTGGTGGCACTCATGGGTCTTCTCAACGTTTGGTATGCCAATTTCTTTAAAGCAGCCACACATGCCGTACTCCCATACGATCAATATCTGCATCGGTTCCCTGCCTATCTTCAGCAGCTCACCATGGAGTCAAATGGTAAGTCAACACGTTGGGACGGTTCTCCGGTAACAACGGAGACCGGTGAAGTTTTCTGGGGAGAAGCGGGAACGAATGGTCAGCATGCCTTTTACCAGCTGATCCACCAGGGGACTCGATTGATTCCCTGTGATTTCATTGCCTTTGCCAATACGCACAATCCTACAAAAGACGGATCTCAGGATGTTCACGAGCTCTTCTTGGCCAATTTCCTGGCGCAGACCAAGGCGCTTGCATTTGGAAAGACCGCCGATGAAGTAAGAGCGGAAGGAACTCCCGAGTGGATGGTGCCGGCCCGCGTATTCACGGGAAATCGTCCAACCACCTCTATTTTTGGCGATCAGCTTACGCCGCGCGCTCTAGGTGAACTCATTGCGTTGTATGAGCATATTACGTTTGTTGAGGGTATTGTCTGGGGTATCGATTCGTTCGATCAATGGGGCGTTGAGCTTGGAAAGCAGTTGGCCAAACAGATTACGCCGGCGCTGCACGATGATGACGCCTGTGCAACGCAGGATGCTTCCACACAGTCGCTGATTGCGTATTATCGAGCTCACAGACGATAAAATCTGAGTTTAGGTGCACTTGGTTAAAGGAGTCTTGCATTCACGGTGAATCCGGCTTCAATTCAATCTAAAGTGTGCCGTGCATAAGACTTTCGAATAGGGTAGAGTATCTACAGCGCGCTTAGTGGGTACGGGTGACGTAACACCTCGAACCTGGTCAGGGCCGGGAGGCAGCAGCCATAAGGGGTCCCTTACGGGCATCCGTACCTACTAAGCGCGCTTTTTTGAAAGCGTAAAAGGACTATCAGGTCTTCTCGTCATATACAACGATGCGACCATATCGGGATTGGGTGAAATGGGATTTATTGACGCGATTGTCTCGCTGCTTCGTGATCCGCGCTCCGCTATTGCCGCAGCCATTGCTGCAGGGCCGTTTGCCGCATATGGATTTGTATTTTTGATTATCTTTATTGAGACGGGTGTTGTCTTTTTTCCGTTTTTGCCGGGTGATTCACTTTTGTTTGCATCCGGCTTCTTTGCCCACAATGGCGGGTTTTCAATTTTTATCTTAATTGGTATTACGTGGGTTGCCGCTATTTTGGGCGACCAGTGCAACTTCATGATCGGACATTTCTTTGGGCGTCGTATTGTGGCGTCAGGTCGCGTGAAGGTTATGACACCGGAGCGTATGGAAAAAAGCGAGGCCTTTCTCGATAAGTGGGGGCACTTAGCTATTTTCCTTGGGCGTTTTTTCCCTTTTATTCGCACGTTTGTGCCGTTTATTGCCGGTATGGGCGGTATGCATTGGCGCAACTTCGTTATATTTAATGTTCTTGGCGGCATTACGTGGTCAACGTTGTTTATCCTGCTTGGGTATTTCTTTGGTGGAATACCCGTGGTTCAAGAGCACTTTGAGCTGCTCATTGTTGGCATTGTGCTGGTGTCCGTTATCCCCACCGTTGTAGGTCTTGTTCGAGGTCGCTTCAATAAAGGGAACTAGAAGTTAGTTGCACAGAGAATCTATTTTGAGAGCCGATAGGTATCCGTGAAAGTTGTCGTTGTCTCTTTTTCGGTGTGATATGAAGTAACCGTAGCGATTCCCGTTCCGTCTGTGTCGTCAAAGCGCAAGGTGATCCAAGGATTTTTGGTTCCGTTTGGATATGCGCCCAAAAACGCAATGGTTCCACCAGGGGTAAGTTCATTTTTCTTGTCAATATCGGTTGAGGCAGAAAACGTAAGTCCGGTAAAAGGCGTATCCCCTTCAACAGCCCGATAGTCGCCGCTAACGGGTCCGTGATCGTGGACGAGCCCCGATACCGTTCCGCTGATGTTTACCGTGGAGTCAGAGGTAAATTCCGCAGATGAGATGGTAAGCGAGAAAGGCGTATAGCGTCCGGCGTAGCACCGGCCGCCGGAGTTGCTTGATTCGGTCTTTTCAAATGTTCCGGTCCAAGTGCCGATAAGACCGCTGTAATCTCGCGTGGGATTTTTGGCAATTCCAACGTTTGCAAGCGCCCAGGTTCCGTTTCCGCCGTCAAATGCAAAATCAATGCGCAGGTTAACGGAAATCTTTGAAAGCTTGTCGGAGCGTGTGCACCTCATAACGACGGAACAGGTTTGTTTTTCACGATCAAAGCTTGCATCAACGATGTCAAAAGAACCATGTCCGTAAGTATCAAAATATGATGCCGACGTACCCTTTGAGGTATGCGCCTCATCAAGTGTTTTGAGAAGGTCTTCGTGAGCATCGAGGACCTTCTGTGTTGCGACACCCGAAGTGGCTTCAAAACTGACAGATGTGTCTTTTTCCTGACCGATGGGCGTCCATGAATTTGAGAGGTTAGCGTATCCTAAGGTGGAAGTCTTAACGGCTACAACCGCCGTGCCGGAGTAACGCGTAGTAACTTGTGCGCTTGCATATCCCGTTGCGCCAAATTGAGCGTCTTCGCTGGAAATGGCAGTCATGGTTCGGTTTCGAGTGCCAACCTCAATGCCGGTAAGCATAAGGTTCTCGTCAGCATCGTATGCGCCGGGAGTCCAGGTGGGTGTGGAGATGTGGGTGCGTGCGTCATTGGTGACTGCGTCAATACTTGGAATGTCGTTAGTGCGGACAAACGCAACAACGAGAGCGGATAGTGCCGCAAGAAACAAGATACTGAGAATTCCTACGGCGATACGGTGGCGATGGGTGAATGTTGCGAGTCTGCGCCGGCGGTGGTGGGCGTAGGAAGAGATGCTATGAGCAACATCTTTCAAGCTCGTGGCATCACCATGAGTGTCGGAGACCGTGGTGGTTTGAGAAGAAAAAGATGAAAAAGCGTCAGAGTTCTTCTCGCTACGTGAGAAAAGCTCGCCGGTTGGAGAGTCGTCATCAGAGACATCATCCAAGATAGAGTCTTCAGACTCAGCAGCGTCTAAGACGTAGTCATCGCCTGCATCAGAGAAGTCTTGTTCAATTTTGTCAAACGTCTTACTCATGTCTCACCATCCAAACATCTTATAGAAAGTTTCCCACATTCGTGTGAAAATCGCTGCGGCGAATAGAACAAGCTCGTAGGTGGTAAACTCACAGGGATGAAATTTGAATGGTAGGGAGTACGATATGCGCGACAAGTTAGAGAAGATCCTTTCGGCCTATGCAGATCTTGAGAAGAAGCTCGCAGATCCTGCGGTTGTCTCCGATCCAAAGGAGTATGCGCGCATTGCAAAAGAGCATGCGGACCAGGCTGAACTCGTGGAGCTTTCTCGAAGCTACATTGATGCCCTTGATGATATTGAAGCTGCGAAGGAGCTGTTAAGTGGCTCAAGTGATGCAGAAGAGAAAGAGATGCTGCAGGCCGATATTTCCGAGAACGAAGCTAAGCTTCCCGAGCTTGAAGACGAGATTAAAATCAAGCTCATTCCGGGGGACCCCAATGATGAAAAAGATACCATCGTTGAAATACGCGCCGGTGTAGGCGGTGATGAGGCGGCAATTTTTGCGGGCGACCTCTTTAAGATGTATGAGCGTTTTGCCGAATCGCGCGGCTGGAAGGTTCAGGTGCTTTCAAGTTCTCCGTCTGAAGCCGGAGGATTCAAAACCATTGAGTTCAAGGTTACGGGCGAGAAGGTCTATTCAGTTATGAAGTTTGAGTCCGGGGTTCACCGCGTACAGCGCGTACCAAAGACGGAATCACAGGGCCGTATTCAAACCTCCACCGCTACGGTTGCGGTGCTTCCTGAAGCCGATGACATAGACATCCAGATTAACCAGGAAGATCTGCGCATTGATACCTATTGCGCTTCCGGACCAGGAGGCCAGGGAGTTAATACCACATACTCGGCTGTCCGTATTACACACCTGCCGACAAATACCGTGGTGCAGTCACAAGATCAGCGCTCACAGATACAAAACCGCGAGGTTTGTATGCAAATGCTTCGTGCCCGCCTGTATGAGCAGGAGCTTGAGCGCCAGCAGGCAGAGCAAGGAGCCGATCGTCTCTCGCAAATCGGACACGGTGCGCGTTCCGAGAAGATCCGCACATACAACCAGCCTCAGGATCGAGTTACCGATCACCGCATCGGCTTCAATGGCACATATAATGGAGTGCTTTTAGGCGACACCCTCCCTTCCGTCATTGAGTCGCTGGCTGCTGCAGAACGTGCCGAGAAGCTCGCGCAAGCCGTCTGATTTTCCAAGTACCGGTATGCAAGATCAGAGCTGGACGATTAAACGTATTCTTGACTGGACGTCAGGATATCTGGAGCGCAAAGGTGACGAGCACCCGCGCCTCTCGGCAGAGTGGCTGCTCTCGGCCACAACCGGTCTCTCACGCGTGGAACTGTACACTAATTTTGACAAACCGCTTATGCAGGATGAGTTGAATCGAATGCATCAAGCGGTTGAACAGCGCGCGTCCGGGAGACCTCTTCAATACGTTACCGGTGAGATGCCCTTTAGGCACATTGTTCTCAAATGCGAACCGGGCGTGTTGATACCACGTCCCGAAACTGAAGTGCTTGTGGATACCGCTCTGGAAGGCATTGACCAAAAATGCGCCGCCGGCGAGAAGAACGGAACGCCGGAGCCTCTTCGGGTACTTGAAGTGGGCGTTGGAACCGGATGCATTGCGCTTTCCATTGCCTCGGAGCGCCCGGATACAGACGTGGTGGCAACCGATGTTTCCCCCGAAGCAATCTCGCTTGCAAGGCGCAACCGCGATGCGCTTGGTCTTGAGGATCGAGTACGGCTTATCGAATGCGACCTTGTGTCCGGTGTGCCAAAAGATTATGCGGAAACGTTTTGCGTGTTGGTCTCCAATCCACCCTATATTCCGACGGAAGTGCTCAAGACGTCAGTGCCTGCGGAAGTTAAAGAGTTCGAGCCAAAACTTGCGCTCGATGGCGGCAACGATGGGCTTGACGTGTATCGACGTCTTTTACAAGAAGCTCCGCATATGCTTGCTCCGGGCGGCATGCTTTGCGTTGAGCTTTACGAAGGCCATCTTGATAGGGCTGCTGAGCTTGCGCGCCAAGCGGGAGCGTGGCGTGACGTTACAATCAAAGAAGACCTTACGCATCGACCGCGGATCCTCGTGGCATATCGTAAAGAGGCGGAATAGCTATGGGTATCTGTGTGAGCGTCAATCAAAATCATCCTGCGCCCGCAGTTATTGCACAGGCAGTTGAAGTGGCGCGCGCAGGTGGGGTACTTATCGTACCCACCGATTCCGTCTATGGCATTGGAGCGGCGGCTTTTTCCAACAACCCCGGTCATGAGCGCATTTTTACCATAAAGCATCGAGATCGCACTCAAACGCTCCCATGGCTGGTTGGCAAAAAATCCGACTTTGACCGATATGCCAAAGATGCTCCTGCATGGGCATATCGACTGGTACAAGCATATTGGCCGGGAGCCCTGACGCTCGTGGTAAAAGCCGCGGATACTGTTCCAGACGAGTACGTCCTACCTCAAAATCATACGATTGCCCTGCGTATGCCGGCGTCAAAGTTGGTTTGTGAGATTATCAACCGGCTTGGTGTTCCGCTGGCAACGACGAGTGCCAACATCCATGGGAAGCCATCGGCGGTAAGCGAGAAGGACGTGGAGCAAGAGCTCATAGACTGCTCGGATTTGATACTTGATGGAGGTCCGGCTCCCCTTGCGATTGCGTCGACCATTGTCGACTGCACATCCAAGACTCCGCGCATCCTGCGCGAGGGGGCCATTCCGACAGAGGCACTTCTCGCCACGGTGGGATTTGAAGCAAGAGAATAAACAATATGGGTGGCAAGGCACTCGTGTTGCGGTACTCTTTATAGGAGATACGAAGGAGGCTGTATGCGTGTAGCTATTGCATCTGATCATGCGGGATTTATCCAGAAAGCTCCCATTGCCGAGTATATTGAGTCGCTTGGCCACGAAGTAATTGATTTTGGTCCCGAAAATGACGACAGGGTTGATTATCCCGATTATGCCGACAAAGTGGCTCGATACGTAGCTGCGGGCGGAGCGGATCGTGGCGTATTGATTTGTGGAACCGGTCTTGGCATTGCCATGACGGCGGATAAGGTTGCCGGTATCCGCGCAACGCCCGTTCAGACGCCTCAATTTGCCCAGCTTGCTCGCGAACACAACAATGCGAATGTCATTGGATTGTCGGGACGCTTTGTTGACGTGGAAGTAAACAAAGAAATCGTAAAAATCTTTTTGACACAGGAGTTCGGTGGCGGCCGCCATGCGGGTCGTGTCGTTAAAATCATGAGAGAAGACAATCCGGCTTTTGAAGGTGTATAAGGGTCATATAAAGCGAGCCATATGGACTACCGTAGCAAACGAGTTCTGTATGGGATTTTTGAATTTTACGGACCGGATACGAAACGTTGAGAGGAACACAAATGGCAGATTACGATGAGTCACGCCTGTATGTAATGGATCATCCGCTGGTGCAGCATAAACTTCACATACTGCGCGATAAACTGACAACCACCAAGCAGTTTCGCGAGCTTGTCAATGAGCTGGCAATTCTTGAGTCCTATGAGGCAATGCGCGATTTCCCCCTGGAAGACGTTGAGGTGGAAACGCCGCTGGAGAAAATGACCGCAAAGCGCATTGCGGGTAAAAAGGTCGCCATCATTCCAATCTTGCGTGCCGGCTTGGGCATGGTTGACGGTGTGCTTGAATTGGTGCCTTCTGCTCGCGTGGGACACGTGGGAATGTACCGCGATCCGGAAACACATGAGCCTCATCAGTATTACTGCAAGTTTCCGCCCGATGTTGAGAATCGCACCTGCCTCGTTGTAGATCCTATGCTGGCAACGGGTGGATCGCTGACTGCCGCCATTCAATTTTTGCGTGAGGCGGGCGTGAAGGACATTCGGTGCCTTACCATCGTTTCGTGCCCCGAGGGCGTTAAGGCCGTTCTTGATTTTGACCCTGAGGTACGTCTGTATACCTGTACGGTGGATCGTCAACTTAATGAAAGCGCCTATATTCTTCCGGGTCTTGGCGATGCGGGGGATAGGATCTACGGCACAAAGTAGAGCCGCCTGTAAGCCAATGAATTGAATCGTGAAGATATTGTGAATTTTTGAACGAAGTTTAAAAAGTAATTTATTTCATTGGAAGCCGACTATCCAGTAGTGCTAATATCGCCCGTTGTCGCATAATTGCTATGTGAAAAGGCATATGTGGTATACGATATAACGCACAGGAGAAACGTTATGTGTGGTATGTACGAGTATCACAAGGGTCTCAGAGCCATTGTGTTGGGAAGGAAGAGATAAGTGAATCCGCTATCTCAGTTGCCGGGAAAGATGGATGAGCTGCTTGACAGCTTTATGACACATCCTATTTTTGGCAATACGACATTTGGTTTTACCAATTACATCTTTTGGATGTGTGTAGCACTTGCATTGCTGCTCATTGTCATTTTCGTCTTTGTAAGAAAGCAAAAGAAGTCTTTGGTTCCGCAAGGCATTTTTGTCAACTCCGTTGAATACCTTGTAGAGTTTATTCGTGACGATATGGTCAAGGGGCTTCTGGGTGATACCTGGAAGAAACACTTCCCGTTCCTTGCGGCTCTCTTTCTTTTTATCCTTGCAAACAACATTGTCGGCATTATCCCGGGTTGCCATCCCGGTACCGGCACCATCGGAGTAACCGCAGCGTTGGCTCTTTGCTCGTTTGTGTACTTTATTGCCGTGGGTGTAAAGCGTATGGGTCCGATTGGATATCTCAAGAGTCTTGCACCGGAAGGCGTTAATCCTGCCATGGGCGCCATGGTGTGGCTGATTGAACTCTTCTCAACGTTTCTTCGTTTGATTACCCTTGCAGTTCGACTGTTCTGCAATATGCTTGCAGGTCACGTTGTTATGGGAGTCTTTGCAATACTTACGTCTCTCTTCTTTACCCCTCTTTTGCAGGGATTCTCACTGGCCGTGTTGGGCCAGGCAGGAGCATCTGTATTTTGGCTTCTGATACTTATTGTGATTTATGCCGTCGAGCTTCTCGTTGGTGTTATTCAGGCATACGTCTTTACGTTGCTTTCATCGGTCTACATTCAACTGGTAGAAAATGAATAGTAACGTGTCGGTTGGTTAGAGTGGTTTTAAGCGGGTATACCCGCCTGAAATACGCAGCGTTTAAATCACCTTCGGGTGAGTAAAAAGGAGGAATTGTGGGCGTTATCGGTTACGGTCTTGGTGTTTTGGGTGCCGGCGTAGGTATCGGACTTGCTGCCTACGGCGCAACTTCAGGAATGGCGCGTCAGCCTGAGATGCAGGGTCGTCTTTTCACAGTCTTTATCTTGGGATCTGCATTCGTCGAGGCTCTGGCATTGATCGGCTTCGTTGCAACGCTGATCGCTCAGTAAGCCTATCGAATGAGATTACGTACGTTGGAGGAACGCATGAACACGATACGAAAGGGAGTGAAGACTGCCGCAGTTGCCGGAGTGGCTGCTGTGACATTCATGACACTTGCTCCCTCCGTCGCGCTTGCTGAGTCGCCGAGTGGAGCTGACCTTCTTCTTCCTAAGCCGGCTGAATTTATTCCTGCACTTATCGCGTTTTTGATCATTTGGTTTGTTCTTGGTAAGTTTGCATGGCCATCCATCCTTAAAATGATGGAAAGCCGCCAAGAGAAGATTCAAAAAGACCTTGATGCAGCTGAAAATTCGCATATTAAAGCAGAAGAAGATCAAAAGACTGCCGCCGCCAGCATTGACGAGGCCCGCCGCAAAGCAGATGAGATTGTATCTGCCGCTAAGCGCGAGGGTGAAGAAGAGCGTGCTCGCATTATTGAGCAGGCAAAGAAAGAAGCGTCGGACATTATTGCCAAGGGCCACAGCGCCGTTGATTCAGAGAGGCGTCGGTGCCTCACGGATCTTTCCAGCTCCGTTGTGGACCTTTCGGTTGAGATTGCCGGAAAGATTATTGGCAACGAACTTGACGAAGCTCAGCAGCGTCGTCTTGCCGAGAAGTACCTTGCGGAAGTAGGTAAGCCTGATGAGCGCAAATAAGCGTGAACAGGAAAAGCGGGTTGAGGGCTACACACGAGCGCTTATAGAGGCTGCTCGCGCCGAAGGTCGTCTCAATGCCGATCTCATACAGTGGCAGCATGCGCGGAAGTTCTCTCCTGAAGTTCTTGAGACGCTTGGTGCGATGCAGGCAAGCGAAGACTTTGGCCTGATTAAGGATGTTGCCGATCAGTTCAAAGAGCTTCTCGATGCTGAAGACACCACCATTACGGTGGTTGTAACAACGGCAGTGTCTCTTGACGATGGACTTCGCTCAAAGATAAAAGACACGCTGAGCTCGCAGTTTGGCGCTTCAATTTATCTTGTTGAGAGGGTGGATCCTTCCATTCTTGGCGGCATTGTGGTTGAGACACGTGGGCATCGCTATGATGCCTCCGTTCGAGCCCAGCTTACCTATATCAAAAACAAGCTCTCATTAAATACCGTTGAAAGCGAAATGTAATGACTGAAGAAAAGACCACAATTGAGGAAGGGACACTGAACTCAGACTCTATTATCGAGCTTCTGCGTAAGCGTCTCTCTGAGGTCAATTCTATGGTTGATCAGCAAGAGGTTTCCGTCGTAACTGAGGTTGCAGACGGCATTGCTCGTGTTGCTGGTCTTCGAACCGCCATGGCCGGTGAGTTGCTGCAATTTACCAGCTCTTCGACAGGTCACACGGTATATGGCCTCGCGCAAAACTTGGATGAGACCGAAGTCGGCGCCGTTTTGTTTGGTGACGTCTCTGACATTAGAGAAGGAGACGAATGTCGTACAACCGGCCATGTCATGGACATTCCCGTTGACCACGACATGCTCGGGCGCGTTGTTAACTCCCTCGGTCAGCCTATTGACGGACTGGGTCCTATCCACACGACACATCGCCGTCCCGTTGAGTTTAAGGCTCCTGGCATTATGGAGCGCCAGCCGGTAAATCAGCCTGTTCAAACGGGTCTTCTTGCGATTGATGCAATGGTTCCTATCGGGCGTGGTCAGCGAGAGCTGATTATTGGCGACCGCAAAACGGGAAAAACCGCCATCGCGATTGACGCCATTGTCAATCAGGCAAAGACCGATATGGTTTGTATCTACGTAGCTATCGGCCAGAAGGCATCCACGGTTGCGGCAATCAAGGAATCCCTTGCACGCCATGGAGTTTTGAATAAGACCGTTATCGTTGCAGCTACTGCAGCAGATTCGGCCCCTATGCAGTATATTGCTCCGATGGCCGGCGCTGCCATTGGCGAGTACTTTATGTATAACGATAAGGACGGCAACCCCGCGGATGAGAAGCATCCCGGAGGACACGTTCTTGTCGTCTACGACGATCTTTCCAAGCAGGCGGTGGCATACCGTCAGATGTCGTTGACACTTCACCGTCCACCAGGACGTGAGGCATATCCTGGCGACATCTTCTATCTGCACTCTCGTCTTTTGGAGCGTGCGTGTAAGCTCTCCGATGCCAACGGTGCTGGTTCTCTTACCGCGCTCCCCATCATTGAGACACAGGAAGGCGACGTTTCGGCGTACATTCCGACCAACGTTATTTCCATTACGGATGGCCAGATTTATCTGCAATCCAATCTCTTCTTCCAGGGACAACGTCCTGCAGTTGATGTTGGTATTTCCGTCTCTCGCGTTGGCGGAGATGCACAGATTAAAGCAATGAAGCAGGTTGCCGGTACGCTTCGTTTGGATCTTGCAAGTTATCGTGAGAAACAGGCATTCTCTCAGTTTGGCTCCGATTTGGATGCAACGACGCAGTACCAGCTTAATCATGGTGCCCATACGATGGAGCTCCTGAAACAGCAACGCTATTCAGCTCTTGATGTGCGCGATCAGGTTATTGCCATCTTTGCAGCCAAGGAAGACTTCCTTGATGACATTGATCTTGATCACGTGGGCGCATTTCGTGATGATCTTGCGGTCTATATGGCCGAGCGTCATCCAAAGCTCCGTAACAGCATCATGGACGGAAAGATTTCCGATGAGGCAGCGGATCGTCTGCGTTTGCACATCAAGCATTTCAAGGAGAAGTTCCTTGACGAGCATCCCAATAAGGTTGTGGAAGACGTGCTTGCCAACGCAGAAAACCCGAGTGACCTTACGGCAGATCAGCAAGGTTCCAAGCAGGAGTAATGAGGAATGGCTAACCTTCACGAAATACAAAGGCGTATGAGCTCTATTAAGAGCACCATGCAGATTACGCGTACGATGTCGATGATTTCGACTGCGCGTGTCCGCAGAGCGCTTGACAGAGCTGAAGAAGCCATGCCGTATAAAGAAGCCATTACGCGTATGTTGGCAAATGTTGCAAGTGCAGGATTTGATTCCACACAGCCGCTGCTGAATACACACACTGAGGTTAAGCACGTCTTGTACCTCGTGGTGGCATCCGATCGCGGGCTTGCCGGAGGTTTTAATATCTTGCTTGAGCGTCAGACCGAGCGCGATATGGAAAAGCTGAAGGCAAAGGGTATTTCATCTTCGGTTATTACCTGCGGGCGTAAGCCAACCGAGTACTTTGCGTTTCGTAACATCAACCCCGTGATGTCATTCGTAGGCATTTCTTCCGAACCAACGCCTGATGAAGCCGATCGTATTGCGTCATACATTATGGACGGGTATGCGGCAGGGCGTATTGATCGAGTTATTATTCGTTACTGGCATGCCAAGAATCGTGTCGATCAGATGCAGGTATCGGAACAGCTTCTTCCGGTTTCTGAAGAAGAACTGACTATGCCAAACAGGCCTCGTGACAATGAAGCTCTTTCGTCAGTCGAGCGCATTGCACATCCCAGCTATCTGTTTACCCCTTCTGCGGGAGAAGTGCTTTCTTATTTGATGCCCGCCTATATACGGACGGTCATTTATCACGCGCTTCTCGATTCTGCGGCAGCCGAGCATGGTGCACGCCGACGGGCCATGCAGTCTGCAACGGATAATGCAGAAGGAGTTTTGAGTTCACTGAGCCGGACCTATAATCGTGAACGCCAGGGCGCAATCACCACTGAGCTTAACGAGATTATCGGTGGTGCTGCAGCATTGGAGGATAAGTAAATGTCAGAAAAACAGACCGCGAGTTCTGCTCTCGAGGAAGCCTTCCTTAACAAGCACACGCGCCGCGTAAAGGACGGCGTCATTGTCCGCGTGGTTGGACCTGTTGTTGACGTGAAGTTTGAGGGCGACGTTCCAAGCATCTACAACGCGCTCAAAGTCGAAGACGATACGCCGGTCGGTCATGTGAGCACGGTTCTTGAAGTTGAGTCGCAGCTTCCCGGCGGTGTCGTGCGTACCGTTGCCATGTCGTCAACCGACGGCCTCCAGCGCAACCTTCGTGTCGTTGATACCGGCGAGTCCATGATGATGCCGGTAGGTTCTTCGACACTTGGCCGCGTTTGGAATGTTATGGGTCAGCCGGTAGACGGTAAACCCATTCCCGATGATGTGGAATATTATCCCATCCACCATCCGGCACCGGCGTTTGAGGAACTTACGACACAGACCGAGGTCTTTGAAACGGGCATCAAAGCCATTGACCTTTTGGAGCCATACGTTCGTGGTGGCAAGACGGGACTTTTTGGTGGCGCAGGTGTCGGTAAAACCGTTCTTATTCAGGAGCTCATTAACAACCTTGCCCAGCAACATGGTGGAACTTCAGTCTTTACCGGTGTTGGTGAGCGCACCCGTGAGGGTACTGACCTCTATCTTGAGATGACCGAATCGGGAGTTATCGAGAAGACCTGTCTCGTGTACGGTCAGATGAACGAACCGCCCGGAGCTCGTATGCGTGTTGCTCTGGCAGGTTTGACCACCGCTGAGTACTTCCGTGATCAGGGCCAGGACGTTCTTCTCTTTATCGACAATATTTTCCGCTTCTCTCAGGCAGGTTCCGAGGTCTCGGCTCTTCTCGGCCGTATGCCTTCGGCCGTTGGCTATCAGCCAACCCTTGCTACCGAGATGGGTGAACTCCAGGAGCGCATTACCTCCACAAAAGAGGGATCCATTACATCGGTACAGGCAGTCTATGTTCCTGCAGATGACCTTACCGACCCTGCACCGGCAACAACCTTTACGCACTTGGATGCAACAACCGTTCTTTCCCGTTCCATTACTGAGCTGGGAATTTATCCGGCAGTCGATCCTCTCGCAAGTTCAAGTTCCGCACTTGATCCTTCGATCGTGGGCGAGGAGCACTATCGCGTTGCCATGGCAGTCCAGGAGACCCTGCAGGAGTACTCGGATCTTCAAGACATCATTGCAATTTTGGGTATGGACGAGCTTTCGGAAGAGCAGCAAAAGACCGTTGCGCGCGCCCGTAAGATTCAGCAGTTCCTGTCTCAATCGTTCCATGTAGCGGAGAAGTTCACGGGCAATCCCGGTACGTATTGCACGGTCGAGCAGACCGTTCGCTCCTTTGCTGAGATTATTGACGGCAAATGCGATGACTTGCCGGAACAGGCCTTCCGTTTTGCGGGCACCATTGATGATGTACGTGCTCGTGCGGCAGAGATGGCTGCTTCTGACGGCTCCCAAAACTAAGGGTTATCATGGCTGAGTTGACTTGTCAGTTTGTGCGACCTGATCGCCTGTTGTATGAGGGAAATGTTGCAAGCCTCATCCTTGCAACCATTGATGGCGAGCTGGGTGTTTGGCCCGGCCATGAGCCTGAGATCGTTGCACTCGGCGATGGGGTCGTACGCCTTAGCATCAATCAGCCCAACGGTGAGGTATCCATACAAAAGGTTGTCATCTCGGGTGGATATGCTGAGATTGATCCTTCCGGTGTCATTATTCTCGCCGACCATGCTCGGCGCTCGGATGATATCGATGCGGACGTGGTTCGTGAAACACGTGATGCGGCTATTGATAAAATGAACGATTTTGACGAGAAGGACAATCGGCGCACCTACTATGAGAACAAGATTAAGTGGTGTAACCTTCTTTTAAAGCAAGTTCTTGAAGATTCAGGACGCACTGCCAAGTAGGGTTGCGTCGGCTCATTCGGAGGCTTATGGACGTCATACAGATTGAGGGCGGTCATACCGTTACGGGACAAGTAACGGTTGAGGGCGCAAAGAATTCTGCCTTGAAACTTATGGCGGCAACGATTATGGCGCCTGGGGTAACGACGCTTACCAATGTTCCGGATATTGCTGACGTGCACGTAATGGGTAAAGTACTAAAAACCCTTGGCGCTCGCATTGAAGTTGTCGATAAGCATACGTTGAAAATTGATACCGCAGATATCAATAGCTGGGAGACGCCCTATAGTCTTGTGGCTCAAATGCGAGCTTCAACAGCCGTGTTGGGACCGCTGATTTCACGCTTTGGCAAAGCTATCGTAGCCATGCCGGGTGGCTGCAATATTGGTGCTCGCAAGATTGATATGCACATTCTCGGCCTTGAAGCCTTAGGGGTTACCTTTAAAGTTGCGCACGGAAACATTCATGCTTCCGCACCAAACGGTATTGTGGGGGAGACGGTTTCTCTCGCCTTCGCCTCAGTGGGTGCCACGGAAAACTTGATGATGGCATCCGTTTTTGCAAAAGGTACAACGGTTATCGATAATGCAGCGCGTGAGCCTGAGATTGTTGATCTTGCCAACCTCTTAAATGAGATGGGTGCCCATATTATCGGAGCCGGAACTCCTGTGATTGAAATCCATGGGGTTACCGAGCTGCACCCCTGTGAGCATGCGGTTGTGGGAGATCGCATTGAGGCGGGAACGTTTCTCGCCATTGGTGCTCTTACCGGAGACCCCATACGGGTCAATGGATTTGACCCCAAACACCTGGGCTTGGTGCTCAAAAAGTACGAGCAGATGGGCATTAACATTGAATACGGTTCTCGGTGGGCGTGTGCTTCTCGCCAAAAACCGCTGAAAGCCATTGATATACAAACGCTTCCGTTCCCGGGCTTTCCTACCGACATGCAAGCGCAGACCATGACACTCCTTGCGCTTTCAGAGGGAAGTTGCATCATTACGGAAAACGTGTTTGAGAGCCGTTTTATGCTTGCCTCCGAGCTGCAGCGTATGGGAGCCGACATCACCATCGAAGGCCATCATGCCATTGTTCGTGGTGTTGATGGATTTGAAGGAACGCAGGTAAAGTCACCGGATCTTCGCGGCGGTGCGGCACTTGTGATGGCGGGGCTTGTGGCCGAAGGAGAGACAACGGTTTCTGCCATCCATCACATTGACCGAGGCTATGAAGGCTTTGTCGAGAAGCTCGTCTCGCTTGGTGCGCATGCAAAACGCACAACGGTTCCCGATGAAGAAGATCTCTTCGGAGAGTAGGCTCCATGAGCTCACGAGCTGATAAAACTCCCAAAAAGAAAGCCGCCGAAGTACGCGGCGTATCCCGATTCAGCCGAGCATCAGCAGGTGATTATCAGCAGCGTCGCAAGAAAAGCGCACGAAGGAGCATTGCAAAGAGGGCTCTCCTTACAACGCTACTCTCGGTAGTGGTTGTGGCAATCGCTGCAGCGGCACTATGGATGGTAAGCGTTCAGACCCGCCTCAACAATCCGCGGGTTATTAACAATGACCTTCGAAGCTCCCTCAAAGAGCAGCCCGTTAATTCGGATCCATACTATGTTTTGTTGTTGGGAACCGATGGTCGTCCCGGAGAGACGGAATACCGAGCCGATTCGATTATCCTGGCGCGCGTTGATCCCGCTCAAAAACGGGTGACGCTTCTTTCCATTCCGCGTGATACCTATGTTACGTGGAAGGGTTCGCAGATGAAGATCAATGCGGTACATTTTTATGATGGAGCCGCAGGTATGGTGCAGATTGTCAATGAGCTCTGCGGGGTCAAAATCTCTCATTATGCCGAGGTTAATTTTGATGGTCTTGCGGGCATTACAAATGCGGTTGGCGGCGTGACCGTTGATGTTGACCAGTATATGCGTGATACCGAGAATTTCAGTGGAGTCACCGAACTCTATGCGGGAAGACAAACGCTCAATGGTGAACAGGCACTTTTCTATACAAGATGCCGGTATGCATTTGCAGACAGCGACTATACTCGCATGCGTCATCAGCGGACATTTATTAAAGCGCTCCTATCTCAGGTTCTTTCTTCGGGAGACCCGGTTAAAATCGCATCTATTATCAACTCTGTTGCCGATATGGTAGTGACCGATCTTTCCGTTTCAGATGCAATCTCGCTGGCCTCGCAGATGGTGGGTCTCAATGCGGAGTCCGGCATTTATACCGCGTATGTCCCGTCAACACCTGAAACGATAGGGGACCAGTCTTACGTGATAGCCGACGACGATGCGTTGGCAGAGATGATGAAGCTGATCGATCAAGGAAAAGATCCTTCAAAGCTTAACGATAAGACCGATGCTGAAGCTGACAAAGAGGCCGGAGAAGGAGAATCTTCGTCTGAAGAAGAGACTCAAAAGACCCGTTCTGAGCGCTCGACTTCCACGGAGCACACTGATAATCCGGTTACCGTAAACAGTGAAGATATCCTTCAGTAGAGTTTTGCGTGCGTAAGACTCTTGCGCGCGTAGGGTTTGCCGAGAGCGTAAGGATGTTACGCGTGTAAGGCGTCGAGAGTGCAAGGTTCTTGAGTGGGATCCGCGGTGGCTTGAGCAAATTTTCCGTAATTTGGGTATGATGGTCAAAGAGCGGGTTTCAATTTCCCTTTTGATATATCGAGCATGTTGTTGGAGGACGGTATGGCTAATGACACAATACTTCCTGATCACACCCTAAGTAAAGCAGGGGAAGATTACCTGGAGGCAATCTATCGCATTTCGCTGGACCAGCCTGAAAACGACAGAAGTGTCCGTTCGGTCGATATCGCTGAGTCGCTGGATGTCTCTAAAGCAAGCGTAAACAAGGCTCTTTCTCTTCTGAAAGAACAGGGCATGGTCGAGCAAAGTCGTTACGGACGCGTAACGCTGACTTCAGATGGAGAAGAAACCGCACGTCAAGTATGGCGGGCACATCGTGCTTTAAGAACGTTTCTTGAATATGATTTGCACGTTGACAAGGACACGGCCGATAGGGAAGCGTGCCTTATGGAGCACACGCTTTCTTTGGGTACGATGACAAAACTCATTGCATTTCTCGAGAATCGCGGAATTACCATCGACGAGAAGTAATATCCAATATCCATAGAAGCAATATTACGCAGAGCGGCTAAATCAGACCGTTGGCGATTTGCTGAGGCCTCACTGTGACTGAAGCGGGAAATTTGGGGTATGGTGTTGGCGTAGTCTGATACGTGAGTCATTGGGAAGGGATACAATGAAGGCAATCATTCCAGCAGCAGGACTCGGTACACGCTTCCTTCCTGCAACTAAGTCAATGCCTAAGGAACTTCTCCCCGTTCTTGATAAGCCCGTCATTCAATATGTTGTTGAAGAAGCGCTCGAACCAGCTGATGTTGATGGCGTTATCATTGTAAACTCACGAGAAAAACCACAGATAGAGCACTATTTTTCTGTCGATACAAACCTTGAGGATACCCTTGTGGCGTGCGGTAAGGACAGCCTTGCAAAAAAGGTGCATGAAGCCTCGGTGCTGCCGGTGTCTTTTGTCTATCAAGATAATCCGCGCGGTCTTGGACATGCCGTGTTGTGTGCTTCCGAGGGTGTCGGTGATGAACCGTTCTTTGTCCTCTTAGGTGATTATTTTGTCCCCGATCGGCAGATGTGTATTCGCATGGCCGAGGTTTCTCAAGCACACGGCGGTGCATCCGTTATTGCGGTTGCTCCGGTTCCTGCAGATCAGACCTATCGTTACGGCATCATTGCCGGAGATTGCATCAATGCGTCCGAGGTCGGCGGGGATGAAGAAGAAGGAGCCGTGTGGCGTGTTACCGGCCTTGTTGAGAAACCAAAGCCCGAAGATGCGCCGTCACACCTGTTCATCGTAGGCAGATATCTCCTTTCTCCAAAAATCATGGATCTTCTCGCCACGCAAGGACCGGGTGCAGGAAACGAAATCCAGCTTACTGATGCCATGGAGCGCCTGCTTGCTGAAGAAGAGATGTATGCGCTGGTAATCGATCCCCTTGAAGGCTGCGATACCGGAACCCCTGTTGCGTGGGCAGCCACCAATGCCCGTATGGCATTGTCTGACGCAACTCAGGTAGAGGCCTTTAAGGAGGCGCTCGGCAAAGCCGCTGAGAATCTTGGATAAAAACACCGACATACTCCGTTTTTCCAGCGATGGTTGGCAAGCTCGCTACGATAAAGGCTTTACTCAAGAAAACGTTATTAGATTAAGTGACGCTCTTGGTCGTGTATGGGCTGATGAACAACCGGGTGCCACGGTTATCGTGGGGTATGATACGCGAGTCAATTCTTCTGAGTACGCAAAACTTGTGGCGCAAGTTCTTTCGGCACATGGGCTTGAGGTAAAACTATCCGATCGTTTTTGTCCAACGCCGGCAGTTGGTTTTGCCTGTGCGGCTTCAGATGATGCCGTGGGAGGTGTGATCGTTACCGCAACGGAGCTCTCGTGTGAGTACAACGGCATTATCGTGCGCGATTACAATGGCGGTCCCATTGACCGCAACATTTTGGAAGTTGTTGAGCAGCAAATCCCGCTTGTGCCTACAAAAGACAGAGGATCGTATCAAAGTATTGATTTGATGACTCCCTATCTTGATGCGCTTTTTGCGGATATCGATAGTCAGGCCATAGGCGAGGCTCATCTGCGGGTGGTTGTTGATCCCATGTACGGAGCAGCTTCCGGCTATTTTGCGGAGCTTTTGCGCAGACTTGGATGCAGTGTCAAGGAGATCCATGTTGGGCCGCAGGATGATTTTGGGGGCATCCACCCACAGCCTGCCGATCCGTGGGCGGATGAGTGTTCAAATGTAGTGCAAGAAGTCGGCGCAGATCTTGGTATCTTGTTTGACGGAGACGGCGACAGAGCCGCTATTGTCGATTCATCAGGGCATCTTTTAACCCCACACGAATTTGTTCCTCTGATGATCAAGCACCTTGTAGCATTTCGTGGCGAGACGGGCCGTGTGGTTTTCACTCTTACCTGTTCCGCGAGTATTTCTCGACAGGCGGAGTGCTGGGGACTTGAGACGGTGTCCGTTCCCGTTGGGTTTGCGCGAATCTACAGCGAGATTGAAGCGGGGAACGTTTTGCTTGCCGCCGAGGAATACGGAGGACTTTGCTTCCCTCAGCATCTTTTGGAGCGTGACGGACTTCTCGCCGGTCTATATATGGTTGAGCTTGCGGCAAAAAGTGGCCGGAGTATCGCCGAGCTTGTGGCGGAAGATACGGCAGAGCTTGGTCGCATGTGCTACATGAGGCGGGGTGTTCGTCTTGACTCCGCGGCTACGCAGGCGTTTCGCAATATTCTTCCGGGGCTTAATCCCGTTGACGTCGCAGGATATACGCCTGTTTCAGTGAGCCATGCAGACGGATTGCGCTTACAGTTTGCGGATGACTCATGGGTCTTGATACGTCCGTCAAGAACGGATGCCCTTGTACGCGTATATGCGGAGGCGCCGACGGAGACACAGCGTGACAAGCTTTTAGATGCCGCCTGCGAGATTGTGCGTAACGAAGCGTAAACACCCAACTCAACCAAACTCCACCCAACACACCCTCTCAAAACCCCTCCAACCACTCCTCAAACCCCACCCAATACACCCCTCTCAATCCCGAATTGTGGAGGATTTGTGAAGACGGGATTTTTTGTGTGAAATGAGTGGCGTTGCGTCTATAGTTAATCCCCGCGCGACGCAGACCAGAGTTAATAAATGCGCAGCGCAGTGAACCTTGACAACCGGATACTGTGATCAGAAATGATCGACAAAGACAGACTAGCGAAATTATCGAATGTGAATGTAAATTCACGTCAATTCTTATATTTCAGCGAATCCGAGATCAGCGGGATCTAAGAGCAGGATGTAAGTACTCGCCTTCTTTAACTTGTATAGGCTTTTGCCTATGACATTTTGAATGGAGAGTTCGATCCTGGCTCAGGATGAACGCTGGCGGCGCGCCTAACACATGCAAGTCGAACGGTTAAAGCACCTTTTAGGTGTGTATAAAGTGGCGAACGGCTGAGTAACACGTGGGCAACCTGCCCTCCTCTTGGGGATAGCCTCGGGAAACCGAGGATAATACCCGATACTTCAATGTGGCCGCATGACGACATTGAGAAAGCTTTTGCGGAGAAGGATGGGCCCGCGGCCTGTTAGCTTGTTGGTGGGGTAGAGGCCTACCAAGGCAATGATGGGTAGCTGGGTTGAGAGACCGACCAGCCAGATTGGGACTGAGACACGGCCCAGACTCCTACGGGAGGCAGCAGTGGGGAATCTTGCACAATGGGCGAAAGCCTGATGCAGCGACGCCGCGTGCGGGAAGAAGGCCTTCGGGTTGTAAACCGCTTTCAGCAGGGACGAGGCGAAAGTGACGGTACCTGCAGAAGAAGCCCCGGCTAACTACGTGCCAGCAGCCGCGGTAATACGTAGGGGGCGAGCGTT